>Ga0066364_10000358_pt1 | contig 10535 bp, 10 predicted proteins | sample Knorr_S7_td_Surf_FD_70970 | JGI IMG/M metagenome (GOLD analysis project Ga0066364, IMG submission 70970) | Marine microbial communities from Southern Atlantic Ocean transect - Knorr_S7_td_SurfaceA_ad_6m_LV_A | ecosystem: Environmental > Aquatic > Marine > Oceanic | place: Southern Atlantic...
AAAAATAAATTTCAGTAATTAAACTTTGAGTTAAGTTTTTCTATATAATTTACAATTTCTTTTTTTCCAAAGTTTTTTTTTGAGGAGGTTACAAATATTTTGGGAGTTTTAGACCAAAATTTCAATAAGCAATTTATATAACTGTTTTTATGATCTTCTATTTCGTGAGATTTTAATTTATCAGCTTTAGTGAAAATTATATTGAAAGGTATTAAATTTTGGTTCAACCATTTCATAAAATTTAAGTCAATATTTAAGCATTCGTGTCTGATATCAATCAAAATAAATGCAGCTAAAAGTTGTTTTCTTTTCAAGAAATAGTTTTCGATAGTAGAATTAATTTTTTTGATTGAATTCTTGGAGAGTTTTGCGTATCCATAACCTGGTAAGTCTACTAGAAACCATGAGTCATTAATTTTGTAATGATTTATAACTTTAGTTTTTCCAGGGACTTTAGAAATTTTTGCGATATTTTTTCTATCACAGATCATATTGATAAGAGAAGATTTACCAACATTTGATCTACCAATAAAAGCGTATTCAGGAATTAAATCTTTAGGACAATGTTCGATTTTAGTATTACTTACAATAAATTCAGCACTTTTAATCAAAGTTCAATTATTTATAATTTATTATCATTTAGCCATTTGAGAAGAATAGAATTAAACTTGTCAGGGTGTTCCATCATTGGAGCATGACCACATTCTTTTATCCAATATAGGGTAGACCAAGGAAGAAGCTTATGAAATTCATTTGCAACATTAGGAGGAGTAACAGTATCATTTTTACCCCATATAATTGCAGTACAAATATTCATTTTAGGAAGATCATTTGACATGTTGTGTCTTATAGCACTTTTGGCAATTGCTAAGGTCCTTATTAATTTATTTCTATTGTTAACTGTTTCAAAAACTTCATCAACAATTTGTTTTGTTGCAATTTTGGGATCAAAAAAAACCTCTTCACTTTTCTTCTTTATGTATTCGTAATTTCCCCTCTGAGGATAACTGTCACCCATCGATTTTTCATACAATCCTGAACTTCCAGTTAAAACAAGTCCATTTACTAAATCACTATGGTACTTTGAATATACAAGAGCAATGTGACCGCCAAGAGAATTTCCTAATAGGATAACTTTTTTTAATTTTTTAAATTTAATAAAATCGTCAAGGAAATCAGCATATGTTTTGATTTTAGTATCACTTACTGGAAGAGTATAAAGGGGAAGTTTTGGAATTATAATTTTGTATTTTTTTTTAGGAAAAAAATCAATTACTCCACTAAAGTTGCTTAAGCCACCCATTAATCCATGAAGTATAACAATTGGATTTCCTTCACCAAATTCAACATATTTGAATTTATCTTCACTAATTATATTTTCTTCCACTCTTTATTTGTTAATATTCAAATATATACATTATTAAAAGATTCTTGCTGCTATATTTTGAAGAGTTTTGGTTTAAAAAATAAAAAAAATTATTAACAATGTGGTAAAAAGTGGATAATTGTGGGAAAATAATTTTATATTTGAATAAAATCTTGTATACCACATAAATGCAACATCTGATTGGTACATATGAGTGTAAAGCTGATCCTAAGGGAAGAATAATGCTTCCGGTGGCTTTAAAAAAACAGTTAATTGCAAATATAAATAAGGGTTTTGTTTTGAAAAGATCTGTATTTAACTCATGTTTAGAAATGTATCCAAAAGATGAATGGGAGCTTTTAATGCTCAAAATAAATAAATTGAATAGGTTCAATAAAAAAAATGTTGATTTCATAAGAAGATTTACAGCTGGGGTAAAACTAATTGAAATTGACTCATCGGGTAGATTATTAATCCCCAAGGATTTATTAAATCATGCAGGCATATCCAAAAATACCGTAATATCTTCAGTTATCAATATTATTGAAGTATGGGATAAAGAAAAGTATGAAGCATCAATAAGTGAAGCAAAATTAGACTTTCCATCTCTAGCTGAAGAGGTTATGGGAGATAAAAGTAAAGAGGATGAAATATCATAAACCTGTTCTTTTAAAAAAATCAATTAGAAGTCTTATTACAAATATAGACGGTATTTATGTTGATGCAACCTTCGGCGGAGGGGGACATTCAAAAGAAATTTTAAATTCTATTTCAAAAAAAGGAAAATTATTTTCTTTTGATTGTGATAAAGACGTAACTAAAAATTTCATTGATGATAGAAGATTTCAGTTTGTAAATTCAAATTTTACATATTTAAAAGAGGATTTAAACTTAAAAGGAATTTTTTCAGTTGACGGAATAATTGCCGATTTTGGCATATCGTCATATCAAATTGACACCCCATCTAGAGGATTTTCAATAAGATTTAATGGACCACTTGACATGAGAATGAATCAGCAAAATAAAATCAATGCTTTTGATATTGTAAATAATTATTCTGAAAGAAAATTAAAATTAATATTTAAAACTTACGGCGAAATTTCACCAGTTGGAAAATTGGTTTCACTTATAATATCAAATAGAAAGATTAGTCCAATAACTACAACACATGACTTAATTAACATAATAAAACCTTTAACTCCAACAAGATTTTTTAGAAAATATGCTTCAAAAGTTTTTCAAGCTATTAGAATTGAGGTAAATAACGAATTGGATTCAATTCAAAAACTTCTTTTACAATCTGTGAAAATTTTAAGAGATAAGGGAAGAATCGTATGTATTACTTACCACTCACTTGAGGATAGATTAGTCAAAAATTTTTTTAAAAATGGAGTTTTTGATAAAAATTCTCAAACTGATTTTTTTGGAAATAAAAAAAATCCATTAAGAGCCATTGGAAAATTTTTAGTTCCAAATCAGGATGAATTAAAGGAAAACTCTAGATCTAGAAGTGCAAAACTTAGAATAGCAGAGAAAATATGAAAAATTTTTTATCGTTTTTAAATTTAAACTTTTTAGTAAATGATGATTCATTAAAAAACTGGAGGATAATAATATTTGTTTCATTATTAGCATTAATAATGATTTACTCCGGTCATAGTGCTGAGAATAAAATTTTTAAGATTGCCAAATTAAATGAGAGTATTAACGAATTGAAAAATGAATTTATAGACAAAAGATCACAATTAATACAATTAAAAATGGAATCTAAAATCTCTTTAAAATTGACTCATATAGATCTTGAACCTGCAAATAAGCCTCCAATAAAAATAGTTTACGAAAATTAAATGGAAAACAAGTTTCAAAAGATAAGAATTAGGTTATTTATCATATCATTTGGAGTCCTCTTTTTCTCATTTTTTTTAATTTTTAAAATATTTTACATACAAATTCATGAGGGTTCGTATTATAAAAAGTTAGCTAAGGAAAGAACATTAAAAAACTTTGAAATACAAGCCAGTAGAGGAAATATTTATTCAGACGATAATAGCCTTTTGGCAACTTCTGTTACGAAATATGAGATTAGATGGGATTCAAAAGTGGCATCACAAAAATTAATAAATAATTCGCTTAATCAACTCTCAAAGGGTTTAAGTGTGATTTTTAAAAAACCAAAATCATATTACTTAAGTTTATTAAAAGAGGGAATATTAAGATCAAATAGATATTTATTAATTGAAAGGAATGTAAGTTATTCCGATTATAATAAACTTAAGAAATTACCGATTTTTAATTTACCCTCATATAAAGGAGGTCTAATAGTTGAGTCTAAAGTTGTCAGGGCACATCCAATTGGAAAAATCGCTGAGAGAACAATCGGATATGAGCTAAAAGATCCCTCTGGTAATTATTTCAGAGTTGGATTGGAAGGAGCATTTAGTCATTTACTTAAGGGCGAAAATGGTAGAAGATTGAAACAAAAAATTGCAAACAATCAATGGAAACCAATAAATGATAATAATGAAAAAGAACCAACCGAGGGATATGATTTATATTCTTCAATAAATATAAATATACAGGATATTGTTCATCATGAGCTATTAAATCAACTTGAAAAATTCGAAGCAGATCACGGATGTGCAATAGTTATGGAAACTAGTACTGGAGAAATCAAGGCGATTTCAAATCTTGGAAAAACAAAAAATGGTAAGTATTATGAAAAATTAAATTACGCAATAGGAGAAGCTCATGAACCAGGGTCTACTTTTAAGACTTTTTCCTTGATAGCTGCCCTTGAGGACAACTTTGTTGACGAAAACGATATTGTTGATACTGGAAACGGAATACTAACCTTTTATGATAGTAAAATTAAAGATTCAAAAAAAGGGGGATATGGAGAAATAACAGTTTCTAAAATATATGAGGTTTCGTCAAATACAGGAGTAGTTAAAATAATTAATGATAATTATAAAAAAAATCCTCAAGACTTTGTCGATAGACTATACAATATTGGAATAAATAAAATTTTAGATATTCCAATTAAAGGTGAGGCTAAACCAAAATTACCACACCCTTCAGATAAAAACTGGAATGGATTGAGTCTTCCTTGGATGTCATTTGGATATGGAGTTTTACTAACACCATTACAAATTTTAACTCTTTATAATGCAATTGCTAATAATGGTGAAATGCTAAAGCCCAAATTTATAAATAAGATAAAAAGTTATTCTAAAATGAAACCAGCAATTTTTGAAAAACAAATTTTAAATCCATCAATATGTTCAAAACCAACATTAAAAAAAATTCAAAAAATGATGTTTAATGTAGTTGACAAAAAGTGGGGTACAGCTCACAATATTAAGGAAAATTTATTTAACATTTCAGGTAAAACAGGAACATGTCAGGTAGGATATTCAATTGGAGATGTACAGTATATATCTAGTTTTGTTGGGTATTTTCCGTCAGAAAATCCTATTTATACATGTATAGTTGTAATTCATAAACCCAATAAGAATAAAGGTTATTATGGCTCAAAAGTTGCAGCCCCAGTTTTTAAAAGAATTGCAAAAAAAATATATAATCGAACACCAATATTGAAGACAATAAAAAAAGAGAATCTTGAAGATAAATATCAAAAAAAAATATTTGGTTCAACTCAGGTATCTAAAAGAAAAATTCTTGAAAAGTCACTTTTAATTAATAAAGACACCTACAGATATAAGATAAATAGATTTTCGAATTCAATTGGTTCAAATTCAAACAACCTTAAAAATATAAAAAATGACGAATCTTAAAAAAATACTTTATGGAGTATCAATAGATTCTACTATTGGAAAAATGAATAAGGAAGTTATTATGATTACTTCTGATTCTAGATTGGTCAAAAAAAAATATTTATTTATTGCAATAAATGGTTTTAAGTATAATGGAGATGATTTTATAGACCAATCGATTGAATACGGAGCCTCAGTAATCGTAAGTGAAAATTTTCCAAAAATAATTAATGACAAGGTAACCTATATCAAAGTTGAAAACATTAAAAAATGTTTAGCAATTATCTCAAATAATTTTTATGAATATCCATCAAAAAAAATAAAGTTGATTGGTATTACAGGCACAAATGGAAAAACAACTTGTGCAACACTGATGTATGAGTTATTTAACACATTAGGATATTCAGTTGGTTTAATTTCTACGCTAAATGTTAAGTACTCAAATATTGTAAATGAAGTAAAAAATACTACTCCTGACTCTTTAAAATTAAATTACTATTTAAGTGAAATGATCAAAAAAGGAGTAGAGTATTGTTTTATGGAAGTTTCTTCTCATGGAATTGATCAATACAGAGTTTATGGCCAAAATTTCGATATAGCAGTATTTACAAATTTAAGTCATGACCATCTAGATTATCACAAGACCTACAAAAAATATAGAGATACTAAAAAAATCTTTTTTGATAATTTATCAAGTAAATCAATTGCATTAGTCAATACTGACGATAAAAATTCAGGTTTCATGATCCAAAATTCATTGGCTTTAACAAAATCTTATGGTCTAAAATCTAACGCCGACTTCAAAGGTAAAATAATGGAAATGAGCTTATTAGGAACTCAAATTAAAATTGGGAATAATGATTTTTGGACTCAATTAACTGGAGAGTTCAACATATCAAATTTAATCGCTGTTTATTCAGTTGCATTATTATTAAAATTAAATGATATGGAAGTATTATCAAGTTTAAGTAAGCTGAAAAATGTATCTGGTAGATTTGATATTGTAAATCTATTTAAAGATAGATTTATAATAATTGATTATGCGCATACTCCAGATGCATTAATGAATGTTTTAAAGTCAATTAATAAGCTAAGGTCAAAGAATGAAAGACTAATAACTCTTATAGGTTGTGGAGGAAATAGAGATGAATCAAAAAGACCAATTATGGGAAAAATTGCATCGCACGAAAGTGACAAAGTAATTCTCACCTCAGACAACCCGAGGTTTGAAAATCCTAAAAAAATTATTGACTCAATGTATAATGGAATCCCTGAAAAATTTCAAAACAAAGTTATTAAAGAGGTAAATAGGAAGGATGCAATTAAAATAGGTGTCGATTTAATGAAGACTAATGATATATTGCTTATAGCTGGTAAAGGTCATGAAAAATTTCAGGATGTAAATGGAAAACAAATTCACTTTGATGAAAAACTCATTCTAAAAAAAATTGTTCAAAATGTCAGGAAATAAAAAAAATGAAGGGAAAATTATAGAATTTTTTAAAAATAAGCATCTTCTTATTTTTTATTTAATCTCGCTTAGCATTTTTTCTCAGCAAGAACCCCAATATTCTCAACATATGTATAATACTCAAATCATAAATCCTGCTTATGCTGGCTCTAGAGGTTATCTGAGTTTAGATCTTCTTTCAAGAACTCAATGGTTGAATTTAGAGGGTGCTCCAAGAACCACTACTTTTTCAATTGATACACCAATTGGAAACTCTGAAAGAATGGGAATAGGTTTGTCTTTGACTAGAGATGAGTTGGGACCTTCAATTAATAATAGAATAAATTTTGATTATGCGTATTCCATAAAATTTATGTTTGCAAAATTGACATTTGGACTTAAAGCAGGTATAAATCAATTAAATATTGATTTCTCAAAATTAAACATTTATAATACTGATGATCCAGTCGCGCAAAATGACATTGATGATAAGATAAAACCAAATGTAGGTCTTGGTTTGTATTTTAATACTGAAAAATATTATCTGGGAATCTCTGTTCCTAATCTATTAGAAACTAATTATTTTGATGAAATTAATTTTAAAAATGGATTTGAATCTAAAATATCTGATAAAATTCATTATTACATAATCGGTGGTTATGTTTTTGATTTAGGAAACAATTTAAAAATAAAACCGTCAACGATGTTTAAAGTAGTAAACGGATCTCCTTTGCAATGGGATGCATCTTTAAACGCTTTGATAAGTAATAGTATTACTCTTGGGACTGCCTATAGACTAGATTCAGCTTTAAGTTTTCTTGCAGGGTTTCAAATATCTCAAAGAGTTTTTGTTGGTTTAGGTTACGATTACTCAACAACAGTTATAAAGGATTTTAATGATGGTACTTATGAAATCATTTTTAAGATTGGCTTATTTAATAATAGAACGATTATTACACCAAGATTTTTTTAGTATATGAAAATTTAATTTATGTTATATTATTTATTTGATTTTTTAGAAAACAGCTATAAACTTACAGGAGCTTCACTATTTCAATTTATTTCCTTCCGAGGTGCTTTTGCGATAATTTTATCACTTTTCATTTCAACAATATTTGGAAAAAAAATAATAAACTATTTAATATATAAAAATGTTGGAGAAGATATAAGGCAATTAGGTTTAGATGGAGAAAATAATAAAAAAGGTACGCCTACAATGGGTGGTTTAATAATCATTGTGAGTACCTTGATTCCAGTTCTTTTATTATCAAAACTTGACAATATATATATTCAAGTATTAATTATTTCAACCATTTGGATGGGAGTTTTTGGTTTTATAGATGATTACATAAAAATTTTTAAAAAAAATAAAAAAGGGTTAAAAGGTAGATTTAAAGTTTTAGGACAATTTATTTTAGGTGTTTTTGTGGGATTAGTAATGTACTTTCATCCTGACATAACTATTAGAAAGGAAAAATATGATCAAAATGGATCAAAAATATTAGTTAGTGAAAAGTCAACTTTGACAACAATTCCATTTTTAAAAAATAATGAGTTAGATTACTCTGAAATTATATTTTGGGATAAGGATTCAACTAATTACTCTTGGATAATTTTTGTTCCTATTGTTGTTTTAATAATAATTTCTGTATCAAATGGTGCTAATATAACGGATGGAATCGACGGTTTAGCAGCTGGAACATCAGCTATTATAATTTTAACTCTTGGAATATTTTCTTGGATTTCAGGTAATATAATTTTTTCAAATTATTTAAATATCATGTACATACCTAACCTTGGAGAGATAGTAATCTACATATGCTCTCTGTTAGGTGCATTAATTGGATTTTTATGGTATAATGCTTTTCCTGCTCAAATTTTTATGGGCGATACAGGAAGTTTGACTATTGGTGCAATAATCTCAGTTATTGCAATTATGGTAAGAAAAGAATTGCTACTTCCTTTATTATGTGGAATTTTTTTGATTGAAAATTTATCAGTGATAATTCAAGTTTTTTATTACAAATATTCAAAGAAAAAAACTGGTTTTGGAAAAAGAGTCTTTTTAATGGCTCCAATTCATCATCACTTTCAAAAAAAAGGTATGCACGAGAGTAAGATAGTTTCAAGATTTTGGATTATTGGAATCATTTTAAGTGTATTAACAATTGTCACTTTAAAGTTAAGATGATGAAAAATAGAGTTGTGATTCTTGGTTGTGGAGAAAGTGGAATAGGTTCATCTTTGTTAGCCTTAAAAAAAGGTTACAGTGTATATGTATCAGACAATGGAATAATAAAAGAAAAATATAAAAATATATTGAAATTAAATAAAATTAATTGGGAGGAAAATATTCATAACAAAAATAAATTAATTGATGCTGATCTTGTGATTAAAAGTCCAGGGATTTCTAACAATAATAGTATTATTAAATTCTTTTTTAAAAATAAAATCCCTGTTATTTCAGAAATTGAGTTTGCATGTAAAAATACTAATGCAAAATTAATTTGTATTACAGGTACAAATGGAAAGACAACAACTTCTACTTTAATATATAAAATACTAAAAGATTTCGGATATAATGTTGGATTAGCTGGAAATATTGGCGATAGTTTTGCTAAAAAAGTTGCAAATGAAAATTTTGATTATTACGTACTTGAGATAAGTAGTTTTCAACTCGAGGATATAATTGATTTTAGGCCAGATATAGCAGTTATTACTAATATTTCAAATGATCACCTAGATCATTATGATAATAATTTTGATAAATATTTAGATACAAAACTTAAAATTTTTATGAATCAAAATGAAGATAATTTTTTGGTATATAATTCAGACGATAAAATATTAAAAAACTCAATTAATAATAAAAACATAAGACCAAACTTATATGAATTTGGTTTTAAAGAAAAAAAACAAGGAACATATTTTAAAAATGGTAAGATTATAAGTAAAAAAAAAACTACCACTATGATTAATTCATCTGATTTAAAACTAAAGGGAAGACATAACTTGTTAAATGCAATGGCTGCAATCTCTGTTGCAAAATTACTATCTATAGATAAAACATCTGTTAGAGAAAGTTTACAAAATTTTAAGGGGTTAGAACATAGATTAGAGTTTGTTTTAAAAATTCATAATATAACCTATATAAATGATTCAAAAGCTACAAATTTAAATGCTACTCAATACGCTTTGGATTCTATGAATAATCAAACAATATGGATTGCAGGAGGAATTGATAAAGGAAATGATTATAACCAAATTTTACCTTTGGTTAGAGAAAAGGTTCGTGGAATAATATGTATAGGTCTAAACAATGAAAAATTAAAGAAATTTTTTTCACCGATTGTTGAGTTCATATATGAAACACAAAAAATGGAGGATGCAGTAAAAATTGCAAATAGAGTTGCAAATAATAAAGAATTTGTTCTGTTATCTCCATCATGTTCAAGTTATGATATTTATCATAGTTATGAGGAGAGAGGAAATAAATTTAAAAATGCAGTTAGAAATTTATGAGAGAATTAAATAAAATATTTTTTGGAGACAGAGTATTATGGGTATTATTAGGCTTGATAGCTCTTTTTTCTTTTTTACCAATTTATAGCTCAAGTTCAAATTTAGTTCATGTAATTGGAAATGGAACCTCTTCAGGTTATTTATTAAAACATCTTTTTATAATTGGAATGGGTTTTGTTTTAATGTTTTTTACTCATAAAATTCCATATAAATATTTTAAAGGTATTTCAATTTTGTTAATTCCGCTATCAATCATATTACTTATCTATACAGCTACTCAAGGTAATATAATTGATGGATCAAATGCAAATAGATGGTTAAGAATTCCAATAATTGGTGTTAGTTTTCAAACTTCAACATTTTCATCATTAGTATTAATGGTATATGTAGCTAATTACCTTTCTAAAAGTAAAAACTACAAACT
>Ga0066364_10000361_pt1 | contig 10529 bp, 9 predicted proteins | sample Knorr_S7_td_Surf_FD_70970 | JGI IMG/M metagenome (GOLD analysis project Ga0066364, IMG submission 70970) | Marine microbial communities from Southern Atlantic Ocean transect - Knorr_S7_td_SurfaceA_ad_6m_LV_A | ecosystem: Environmental > Aquatic > Marine > Oceanic | place: Southern Atlantic ocean...
GGTCATTATCCCGAAGATCAAGGGTTCGATGTGAATATTGGTGGATTTGACAAGGGGAGTCCAATGGGAGGGTATTATTCTCCATATAAAAACCCGAAATTAGTTGATGGTCCTGAAGGAGAGTACCTCACAGATAGACTTACTTTAGAAACAATAGAATTAATTAAAAAAAGAGATCCTAATAAGCCCTTTGCTGCATTTTTATCATTTTATAATGTACATACTCCAATTCAAGAAAATAAAGAGTTTATCGATTATTATGTTGAAAAATTAAAATCTTACGACAATAAAAGCCCACAAACAATTAAAGAGGGTGATGCTATTACTTTATTAAATCAAAGAAATGCTAAGTATGCATCTATGGTGCATGCTACAGACAATAATATTGGAAGAATAATTAAATATTTGAAAGAAAATGATATATATGATAATACTCTAATTGTTTTTACATCTGATAACGGTGGCTTATCTACGCAAAGAAGAGTAGCTCCAACATCAGTTTATCCTTTGAGGGCAGGAAAAGGATGGTTATACGAAGGAGGAATTAGAATTCCTCAATTAATAAAACTTCCCAACCAAACGGAGAGGGAAATAATTTCAGAGCCAGTTGTATCATATGACCTTTTTCCAACAATTGCCAATCTTTTAAATTTAAGTTATAAAGTTGATAATATTGATGGTGTTGATCTTTCTAATTTATTTGTTAAAAAAGATATTAATAGAGATTTTATTTTCTGGCATTTCCCTCATTATCATGGTAGTTTATGGAAACCTGGATCTGCCTTAAGAAATAATGATTGGAAATTAGTTGAATTACATGAAGAAAATAAGCTAGAGCTATATAATTTAAAAGATGACTTGAGTGAAACAGTTGATGTTTCAAATAAATTTCCTGAAATTACTTCCAGGTTGGTTACCAAATTAAATGAAATCAAAATAGACCTTGGTGCTAATAAAGCAATTCTTAATGAGAATTATAATAATTAGTTACCTAGCATGTTAGCAAAAAAATGTATAGTTGTTTTATGTCTAATATTAATCAATTTTTCTAATGCTCAACAAAATGAATTTAGAGCTGTGTGGGTTGCTAGCGTTGCTAATATATCTTGGCCATCAGAACCTGGTTTAAGTTCTCAAAAACAACAGTCAGAAGCTATTGAAATCATTAAAAATGTAAAAGATTCAAATTTAAATACGATAATATTACAAGTTAGACCTCAAGCAGATGCATTATATGAGAGTAAAATTGAACCATGGTCATATTTTTTAACTGGAGAAAGTGGTTTGCCCCCAGACCCTTATTACGATCCTTTAAAATTTTGGATTGATGAATGTAAAAAAAATCAAATTAAAATTCATGCATGGTTAAATCCTTATAGAGTTCACCATCCATCTAACAAATCTATCAATGAATCAAGTATTTTAAATCAAAAAAAAGAATATGTTTTAAAATTAAGGAATGATTATTATTGGTTTGATCCATCATTAAAAGATGTTATGAATCATTCCCTAAATGTTGTTAAAGATATTGTTACAAGGTATGATATTGATGGAATTCATTTTGATGATTATTTCTATCCATATCCTTCGTACAATAATGGAGATGATTTTCCTGATGATAAATCTTGGAGTAAATCTAAAAAATCTCCATTAGTCAATAATAAAAATAATTGGAGAAGAAATAGTGTTAATAAGTTTTTAAAGTTAGTAAACAAAGAAATAAAAAAGATTAAGCCAAATGTTATGTTTGGAATTAGTCCTTTTGGAATTTGGAGACCAAATAATCCAACAATTGCATCAACTACTTTTGATCAATATGACATGTTATTTGCAGACGCAAGAAAATGGATTAGAAGGGGATGGGCTGATTATTTTTCTCCTCAGTTATATTGGAGTATTGATAATCCTAAATATAGTTTTCCTGTATTATTAGATTGGTGGAATTCAAATAATAAAAAAAATAAATTTTTGTGGCCTGGAATAAGATTAGGTAACTATACTGATGAAAATCAAATAAAAGAGGTTACTAATCAAATCATGATTATGAGATCAATTGTTAAAAAAAATCCTGGAATTGTTTTTTGGAGTTACAATGATCTAAAAAACAACCCAGGAATTTCAAAAATTTTGAAAGAAATATATTTTAAATAATTATTCTCTTTTTAATTTTATTTGGTAGGGCCCTTGCTTGAATTGCATTGTACCACCATCTGTATCAAATGTTAAGTCTAAACTAGCTGCTTCTATTTTAAATTTATCTTCAGCAACGGGTGTGAGCTCTAAGGATTGATTCATAACTTCTATAAATAGTTTATCATTCCTTACATAAATATCAATAACTAGTGGAACACCCTCAGTGCTATATTTACCAGCATAAGTTTCTAGCTTATCAGAATCAATTTCAAAAATCTCTGACTCAGGTTTAGGGTCCACAATAACTCTTTTGTCTCTATTAGCAATATTCCATGCTGTATAAAAAATTAATTTTGATCGTAATTCCAATAAATCATAATTAATTTTATCAGGTGTATCGCTGGGTAAATGATAATCTTCATGTGTTCCTGAAAAATAAAAAATTATGGGTATACCTTTTTTTGCAAAATTATAATGATCACTTCTATAATAAAACCTCTGAGGATCATCTTTTGCATTATACCTATAATCTAAATCTATGTTGACAGTTTGAAGATTTGTTTGTTCAGAAATATTATGAAGATCTTGACTGTCGTGATCAGATCCTATTATATATATATACTCTCTTTTATCACCTTTTCTAGTTGGGTCAATCCTTCCAATCATGTCAAGATTTAAATTTGCAACTGTTTTAGATAAAGGATATATAGGATTATCAGAGTAGTATGCGGAGCCAAGTAATCCTTTTTCTTCACCTGTAACATGTAAGAAAATAATACTTCTTTTGGGTCCTTTTCCTTTTTTACTTGCTTGCTTAAATGCCTGAGCAATTTCTAACATTGCAACAGTTCCTGATCCATCATCGTCAGCTCCATTATGAATTCTGTCTTTTATCTCCCCAACATACGATTTTCTTAGTCTTGAGCCAGTTCTTCCATATCCTACATGATCTAGATGAGCAGTCAGAATTAAATATTCATCAGGTTTCTCAGTTCCCTCAATAATTGCAATTACATTTTCACTATCAACTTTACCTTCATTTCCCCTTGAAATATTCAAAGTCATTTTTTGAAAATAATCTTTGTCAGGGTCACCAGGCTTAATATCATTTTGAATATAGAAATTTCTTAAATACTCAACAGCTTTTTTCTGACCCTTGGATCCAGTATTTCTACCCTCAAACTCATCAGAAGCGTATATGTATAGGTGTTTTTTTAAATCTTTTTCAGTAATTGTTTTGGCAAACTTATTAGCATGTTCTAGCTGAGAATAAGAATTTAAAGATTTTAATAAAATTAGAGTAAAGAAAAATATATATTTCATATAAATTTGAAGCATGTAAATATAGTCATATTTTAAAATTTATAATTTTTTATTTTTATCAAGATTACAATATTTTTGACATGATCAGAAGAAGTTTTTTAAAATTAACATCTCTAGCTAGTCTGGGATTGAATTCAAAACAATTTTTAACTCAAACAACTCATTATTTAACTTTAAGTTTTGACGATGGGTTTAAGAAATCTTGTTATAAAACTGCAAAAATATTTGAGAATTATGGTTTAAAAGCAAGCATGAATATTATTGCCTCAGGTCATTTAGAATCCTTCTCAAACGATTATAAATGGATGCCAAAAAAATTACTTGGAGATTTTTATGATTGGAATATTCTGAAGTCAAGAGGGCATGAGATTATGCCCCACTCTTGGGAACATTTAAATTTAACAAAAATACCAATTGAAAATGCCAAAAATAACATAGATAAGTGTTTAGAATATTTCAATAATAATTTAGACAATTTTTCACAATCCGATTCAATTTTTAACTACCCTTATAATTCCTCAAATAAAGAAATTGATGAATATCTTTTAAAAAAAGTTAAAGCAGTTAGAACAGCTGGCAGGTTGGTTTTAAAAAATAAATTATCAAATGAGATTCCAAATAAAAAAACAAATTTAAGACTTGGAACATGGGGTTATGGACCCGATAAATCCGATGCTTTTGTAGAGAAATCAATAAATAGTTTTTTAAAATCTAATGGTGGATGGCTGATATTAACATTACATGGATTGGACAATGAAGGTTGGGGCCCTCTAAGTTCAAATTATCTTGATAAACTTTTAAATAGATTAATAAAAGTAAATTTTTTGGAAATTAAAACAATTGGTGATGTTTTAATTTAAACTAGTTTCAATGTAATCCCATAATTTTATTCTCATTTCTAGAGCCTTTTTTGACATTTCAGTTGCCTCCTTCCATTTATTTTCATCATCTTTACAAAGTTCAGAAATCATTTGAAGAGCCATAGGTCCATGCTCATCTCCATCCATTTCAATATGTCTTTCTAAATAATACAAAAGATCTCCAATTTTTGTTTCATTTTTTTTATTTAGAGTTTTAACAATGTTTATAAACATATCAGGGATTAAGTCCTCTCTTCCAAAAGTAAATACACTCGCAATTATGTGAGGTTTGTTAGATTCAATAGTTTCGAATGTAAAATCTAAAAAATCACTAATTCCATTTGGAATAGAGCATTTTTTTACAGCCTTTTTGTGAGATTTGGACTTTATAACTTCGTCTATAAATTCATTTATTTTACTAGTGTCTGAGCCTATTTTTTTCATTGATTCAACATAAAGTTCAAAGTGACTAGTAGGGTTATTGTTTTGATCGATATCACTTTCTTCACCAAGTACTATTTCATTAATAAGTCTTCTTGAAATTTTATCTGCTGTAGGGTACCATGGAGTGCTAACGCAAGTTAAATTTCTTTGGAGAGATTTTGCCAGCGACATAAAGTCCCAAACCGCAAAAACATGGATTTCCATAAATTTTGAAATTGATTCGATATTATTAAGTTTGTTATATATTGAGTGATTGAGTAAATCCTTCCTGGTTTGAGATATTTCTTCAAGCAAATTTTGAATGTTGTTCATTATTTATATGTAATATATTACAAAAATAATCACTAGATTCAAAAATTATGCAAATCGATGTTTTAGTTACATTTATTTTTTCAGTTTTTTTACTTACTATTACTCCAGGACCAGATATAATATACGTTTTTTTCAAAAGTATATCAGATGGGAAAAGAAGTGCTATTGAGTTATCATTAGGATTAACCTCTGGTTTACTTTTTCATACTTTACTTGTAATTTTTGGTATTTCAGCTATTTTGAGTTCAGACGATTTCTATTATGATATTATTAAATATTTTGGTTTTTTTTATTTTACAATACTTTCTGTGCTATCAATTATCAAAAAGAATGATTTTAAAAACAAGGAAAATCAAACCAAAAATAATTTTATTACTGGGCTTTTAATGAATATTTTAAATCCAAAGGTTAGTATATTTTTTATAGCATTTTTGCCAGGATTCATATTTCATGACACTATGCAAATTAAGTTACAATTTTTAATTCTGGGTTTGATTTTTTGGATAATTTCTACCATCATTTTTATTTTTATTTCTATATCATCTGAAATATTTCGACCAAAGCTAATTAAACTGATAAACAGTAAAAATCTAGGATATGTTCAAGCCTCAATTTATTTATTAGTTGCTTTTTATATTGTTTCTTAAATAAATTACGAAGTTTTTTTTATCAGACTTTTGTAAACTCTGATTAAAAGCATTAAAATAATTGCGATAACAATAAAAGTAAGAATAGCATTAATCCAGGATATTGAAGATTTTAAAATAGCTAATGAAATTATTGATATCAATAGTAATGTGGCAATTTCATTCCATATTCTTAATCCAAGTTCACTTAATCTTATATTCCCTTTATTAAGTTGTTTTAAAAATATTTGAATTATCATCGTGTAGAGTAGCAAAAAACTAACTAAAATAAGTTTCACTTTCATCCAATCAAGCTCAAGAAGAATTGTATTTTGATAAAGCATATAAAATCCAAAAAAAGAAGTTACAACAGTTGAAGGCCATGTAATTATATACATCAACCTATTTGACATTAATTTATATTGATCTTGTAAAATTTTTTTTTCTACATCATTTTTTTTTTCAGCTTCTTTATGATAGATGAAAAGTCTTCCCATGTAAAATAATCCTGCAAACCAGCAAACTACTGCAATTAGGTGAATTGTTTTGAGGACTAGATAATTCATTGTTTTATTTTGCCCAACTAGAAATTAGTTTTGACCAATCTTTATCATCATTAAGACAAGGGACATAGTAATAATTTTTTCCACCAGAATCTAAAAACTCTTCTTTACCTTCCATTGCAATTTCTTCCAGTGTTTCAAGGCAGTCAGTTACAAATGCAGGAGTTACAATTACTAAATTCTTGATACCCTTTTTTGCTAATCTTACTAATTCACTATCGGTATATGGTTTTAGCCAAGCTTCATTGGGGAGTCTAGACTGGAAAGCATTACTATATTTACTTTTATCAATTTTTAATTCTTTTACGACAAGTTCTGTTGTTTCTAAAACCTGATGTTTATAACAAGTTTTATGTGCATCTGACTTCACGGAACAACAGTTTTTAACTTTATAACAATGCTTGTTAGTAGTATCAGAAATTTTTAAGTGACTTACAGGAATCCCGTGATAAGAAAAGAGAATATGATCGTATTTTACTTTTTTTAGAGTTTCTTTGATCTTATTACTTAATAGTTTTATGTAGCTTTTATTATTGTAGAATGGATCAATTATTTTTAATTTAATACTAGGAAATTTTAATCTCACTTCTTTTTTCACCTTTTCAACTACTGTTTCGTATGATGACATTGCATAGTGAGGATATAATGGTAATACAATAACCTCATTTACACCAATTTCATGAAGTTCTTTAAGACCGTTAATTATACTCATCGAACCATATCTCATTGCAAGAGCAACTGGAATTTTAACAAGCTTTTTTACTTTGTTAAATAATCTTTTTGATAAAACAATTAAAGGGGAACCTTCTTTCCACCAAATTTTTTTATAGGCTTTAGCTGATTTTCTTGGTCTTGTATTTAAAATTATTATTTTGACTAAAAACCATCTAAACCAATAGCTTTTTCCAATAACTCTTTTATCCATTAAAAATTCATCCAAATATCTTTTTACATCAGGAATTGATGTGCTATCTGGTGAACCTAAATTTATCATTAAAAAACCTTTCATTATATAGTTTTTGAATATGTTCCAATATTTTTTTTAACTAATGGATCAAATTTCATAGCAATATTTCTTGTAAATAATCTACCCTTTTCATAAACGATAATTTTACCTGATTCTATGTCTAAAATTTCATCTTCAATAAAGTCTATAAAATTATCAATTGAGAAATCAATTAAATTGTACAGCTCATTAATTTTTATTTTGTTATCAACAGCAATTTTATTAAGATCTACATAATAATTACACATCAAATTATTTATTATATCTCTAATTATTTTTTGTTCATTTGTCACAGCATATCCCCTTAAAACTGCAAGTTTATTTTTTTCAATAGCATTTATGTATTGAGAAGCATTTTTAATATTTTGACTGTAAGCTGAATTTAACTGAGAAATTGCTGAGGCACCAAATGCATAAACTTGACCAGTAGTTTCTCTTGTACAATAACCTTGAAAATTTCTGTGTAAATTTTTGTTTTTTAATGCAATCGCAAATTCATCATTAGGTAGTGAATAATGATCCATACCAATTGAAATATATCCGGATTCTATAAATTTTCTATACGAATTTTCATACATCTCAGCTTTTTCATTTGAACTTGGAAATCCAATTTTTTCTAATATTTTTTGACGTGGTAGAACAGATGGAACATGAGCATATGAGAATGTTACTAGCCTCTCAGTTTTAAGCTCAATCGCTTTTTCAACTGTTTTTTTAAAACTACTAACAGTTTGTAAAGGTAGTCCATAAACTAAATCAATATTAGTTCCTGTAAATCCTTCACTTTTAATTTTTGCAACTATTTCATTAATTGGATGTTTTGATGGTTTTCTATTAATAGCATCTAAGACATCATTTCTAAAATCTTGAATTCCAAGGGATATTCTATTAAAACCGAATTTCTTTAATAATTCAATATGTCTAAATTCTAAATGAGCTGGATTACATTCAATTGCCATTTCGTAATTTTTTGAGAAAGTAAATTCTTCATAAAGCTTATTTGTAATCCTTTCAATGTATTTGTAAGAAATTGCATTTGGAGTACCTCCTCCCCAATGAATTTGGGTGAGTTTCCTTTTTTTATTAATTCTTCTGGCAACATAATTAATTTCCTTTATAACTGCATCAACATATCTTTCAAGAAATGGTTTCGTAAATCCAGTTTCTGTTGTACAACCGCAAAAATGACAGATTTGTGGACAAAATGGAATGTGAATGTATATTGATATGTTTTCAGGTTTTTCTTGATTTGATTGAATTATATATTTTTCGTGATCAGAATTCCCAAATTTAGAATCAAAAAAAGTTGCTGGCGGGTAAGATGTGTATCTTGGTCCAGATTGATTGTATTTTTTTAATAAATCCCTTTTATTCAACATATTATCTATTCCAATTAGTTTTTTTTATCCAATCAACAACAAATTGAGCTTTCTTATAATCAATATCAGGTAAAAATCCATGCCCTAAATTAAAAATCCAGTTATTATTTTTGGATCCAAATTCTATGCATGAATTTAAATAATTTTCTATATCATTTTTATCATAGTATAAGATCCTTGGGTCCATGTTCCCTTGAACTCCAACACTTTCATCCACCAAATATCGTGCACTATTCAATGAAATGTGCCAATCAATACTAACAAAATCACATATGCCTTTATTTATGCTTTTTAATCCAAGTGAGAAATCTTTTGGAAAAAAAATATTTGGACAATTCATTTCCTTAACCGAATTCAATATTTTTTTTGAAAAAGGAAGAATTAATTCTTCATATAATTCATAGGGAATTGCTCCGCAATAAGTCTCAAATAATTGAAAAACATCGATACCACTATTTACTTGATTTTTTGCATAATCAATTGAAGCTTCAGTTATTTGTTCTAATATTCTTAAACTATCTTTTTTATTGCTATAAAAAAACTTAATTGCTTCTTTAAAACTTTTTTTATTTTCTGAGGATCTAAACATAAAAAGAAATGTGGTTAGTGGGCCACCACAAAAACCAATTAATGGAACCTGGTGATTATTGGCTTTAATATTTTTAATATTATCATAAATATAGGTTAGTCTTGAGGGATCGTATTTGATAATATTATTACTATCTGATTTTAATGAATTTGAAAATTTTGGTCCATTTGGTGTAAAATCTAATTCAAGTCCCATTGCATCGGGTATTACTAATATATCTGAAAAAAGTATTGCAGCATCAACTTTTAAATCGTTAATGGGTAATAAAGTGACTTTAGTTGCTAAATCTTTATCCTTCATCATTGAGTAGAAATGATGACTCTTTTTAAGTTCCCTGTAGGATGGTAAAATTCTACCAGCTTGTCTCATAAACCAAACTGGTGGTCTTGATGTTATTTTATTTTCTAAAGTATCTAGCAATATTCTATTCATATTTTAATTTCTCAAGAGCAATTTTGTTTGATTCAATTAATTTACTGATATCACCATCTGTCATAACAGATGATAAAAATAGACTTTCATATTGTGAAGGAGGTAAGTAAACTCCCATATCAAGCATGAATTTAAAATATTTAGCATACTTCTTTGTGTCGCATTCAAGAGCGTCGTTATAATTACATACTTGTTTTTTGGAGGTAAAAAATAATGTTAACATTGATCCAACCCTTGCTATACAAGCATCTGTTCCTGTTTCTTTGATATTTTTTTTCCATCCAACCTCAATCTTATTTGAAATATCTTCAAGTTTATTATAAACTTCTTCATTTAACATTTTTAAAGTTGTTAATCCAGCATTCATTGCCAGTGGGTTACCTGAAAGTGTACCCGCCTGATAAATTGGACCTTCTGGGGCAAGCATATTCATTATTTCCTTTTTACCACCATATGCACCTACAGGAAGTCCACCTCCAATTATTTTACCTAAAGTAGTAATATCAGGAATAACATTATACAATTCTTGAGCTCCACCTCTCGAAACTCTAAATCCAGTCATTACTTCATCAAAAATCAAGATGGAATTATTTTTATCACAGATTTTTCTTAAACCTTGTAAAAATCCTTTATCAGGCTGAACTAAACCCATATTTCCAGCAATAGGTTCAATAATTACAGCTGCAATATTATTTTTATTTCTCTCAAATAATTCTTCAACAGATCCTAAATCATTAAATTCGGCACTTAGTGTATCTTTCGCTGTGTTTTTTGTTACACCCGGACTATCAGGTAATCCTAGTGTGAAAGCTCCTGAACCAGCTTTAATTAAAAAACTATCACCATGACCATGGTAATTTCC
>Ga0066364_10000367_pt1 | contig 10412 bp, 9 predicted proteins | sample Knorr_S7_td_Surf_FD_70970 | JGI IMG/M metagenome (GOLD analysis project Ga0066364, IMG submission 70970) | Marine microbial communities from Southern Atlantic Ocean transect - Knorr_S7_td_SurfaceA_ad_6m_LV_A | ecosystem: Environmental > Aquatic > Marine > Oceanic | place: Southern Atlantic ocean...
TGTAGAGAGAATGGATTATGACTCAACTAGAAAAAAAAATTCCTATGATCAAATTATTAAAAATTTTGAGAGTGGAGAATCAAATATTTTAATTGGAACTCAAATGGTTAGCAAAGGTTTAGATTTTAAAAATGTTGGTTTGGTTGCAATAATTAGTGCTGATAATTTAATTAATTTTCCTGATTTTAGATCCCATGAAAGATGTTTCCAAATCCTGTCTCAAGTTGCAGGAAGAGCTGGAAGGTCAGATGAAAGAGGAGAGGTTATGCTTCAAACATATAATTCTAAGCACATACTGATTAAACAAATAGCAAATAATGATTATAAAGAAATGATTGCAAACCAGTTAGAGGAAAGAAAATTATTTAAATACCCTCCTTATGTTAGGCTGATAAAAGTAATTTTAAAATCAAAAAATTATGATAATCTTCAAATTTCTTCAAAATGGCTTGGAAATGTTTTAAAAAAATTTTTTGGTAATAATCTTTTGGGTCCTGTATCTCCCTATATCTCTAAAATTAGAAATGACCATTTGACAAATATTATAATTAAATATGATGAAAAAACTAGTAGGAGTAAAACAAAAAAAATTCTCAGAAAGGTTGTTAAAAGTTTTCAATCTATATCAACTTTTAAAAGTGTAAAAATTATATTAGATGTTGATCCCCAATAAAAAAATGAAAATTAATAATCAATATTTTGAATAATTGATGTATTAATGTATTTTTGCTGACCAATCGATATATATGAAACATTATGAAAGCGTCTTTATTTTAAATCCTGTCTTATCTGATGAGCAGGTTGGTGAAACTGTCAAAAAATATGAGGACTTTCTCAAATCTAAGGGTAGTGAGATTATAAGTAAAGAAGATTGGGGTTTAAAAAAGCTTGCTTATCCAATTCAAAACAAGAAAAGTGGTTTTTATCATCTTATTGAGTTTAAGTCAAATGGAGAGAATATTAATCAGTTTGAACTCGAATTTAAAAGAGATGAGAGGATTATGAGATATTTAACTGTGAGTTTAGATAAACATGGAATTTCGTGGGCTGAAAAAAGGAGAAACAAGAATAAAAAAAGTAAAAAATAGTTATGTCTAAAATTGATGAGGAAAATTTAGGTAAAAAAGAAGGTGAAATTAGATATTTAACACCTCTTAATATTGATACTAACACCAAAAAAAAATATTGTAGATTTAAAAGATCTGGTATCAAATATATTGATTATAAAGATCCTGAATTTTTAATTAAGTTTGTAAATGAGCAAGGTAAAATTCTTCCCAGAAGATTAACTGGTACATCTTTAAAGTATCAAAGAAAAGTTTCTACCGCTATCAAAAGAGCTAGGCATTTAGCTATTATGCCCTACGTAGGTGATTTATTAAAATAGTATCAAATGGAAGTTATTTTAAAAGAAGATGTTAGTAATTTAGGATTTAAAGATGACATTGTTGTTGTAAGAAATGGCTATGGTCGCAACTATTTGATTCCTAAAGGATTTGCGGTCATAGCTACAAATTCTGAAAAGAAGAAACTCTCTGAAACTCTGAAGCAAAGAGCTCAAAAAGAAAAGGAAATTCTTAAAGAAGCTGATAAGATTGCAAAAAAAATAAGTAAAATTGAAATAATTATAGCCTCTAAAGTTGGAACAGGCAATAAATTGTTTGGTTCAGTCAACTCTCAAAATATTGTTGATTTTTTTAATGAAAAAAAAATTGAACTAAATAAAAATCAAATCAGTCTTCCAGGAAAAAATATCAAATCTTTGGGTAAATATGAAGCTAAGATTAGACTTCATAGAGATCTTATCATATCTCAAAATTTTGAAGTTATCCCTCTAAAAGAGAATTAAAATTTAATTTTCTTTTTATCAATGAAGTATGCAAGATTTTCCTGGAAACAGTTTAATATATTAAACAAGGAATTCTCTAACTATTTTGTAACATTATCGATTTATAAATTAACAAGGAATTTTCTAAAAAAAAAATAAAGATAATGTTGATAAAATTTTAGATGATTTCATTTATCTAGTTTGAGATAAAGTAATCTCAGAGGGAGTTTATTTAATATAATTTAGCAAAAAACAAGTTTTTTTTCTTTTGTAATTTAAAATTCACGAAACTTATTTTATATCAGTAAATAATGAAATTAATTTAAGAAATAAAAATATTAGGAAATGGATAACAAAAAATATCTTTTCTGATATGTCGATATATTTCATTCCAAAAAAAATATCTTGAAGACAGAAAAATTGAAATATTTGAATTAATTAAAATGAGTTCTATTATTGATACATGAGAAACTTACACTAAAATTAAGAATTTAATTTATGAATCATATATTTGTAAATGAAAATAAATTTAAATGAAACCAACTATTCCAAAAGGAACAAGGGATTTTGATAGCTTTGAGGTAAATAATAGAGACTACTTAAAAAGTTTATTTAAAATAATATTTGAAAGGTTTTGTTTTTTCCCAATTGAAACACCATCATTCGAAAAAAATGAAATAATATATAGTAACTACGGAAGTGAGGGAAACAAGCTAATTTTTAAAATTTTAAATTCTGGAGATAAAATAAAAAGTGCCGATGTTGATGCTTTTAATAGAGAAAAATATTCTTTATTTTCTGATTCGATTTCCAATAAATCATTAAGATATGATTTAACTGTCCCTTTTGCCAGATATGTAGCCCAGAATCAAAATAAAATCACCTTTCCATTTAAAAGATATCAAATTCAAAAAGTTTGGAGAGCTGACAGGCCACAAAAAGGAAGATTTCAAGAATTTTTTCAATGTGATGCTGATTCTATTGGTAGTATGTCTTTATGGCAAGAGTTAGAATTAATTCAATTATGTGATCAAGTATTTACTAAACTTGAATTTAAAAATATTGTTCTTAAAATAAATCATAGAAAAGTACTTAAACAAATTTATAACAAAATAAATCCTGAAATTAGTTTTAAAGATTTTACAATTATACTTGATAAAATTGATAAGGTTGGAATTGATAATATTCTTGATGAATTTAAAAAATGTGGGTTTTCAAGTAACCAAAAAAGTATTGTTAAAAAAGTAATTAATTTTAATGGATCTAATATTAAAAAGTTAGATAACTTAATTAATTATATAGGAAATATAGATGAACAGATTGAGGGGTTTGATGATTTAAAATTTATTTTTGAAAAAATCCAAATCTTGAAATTGAAATCAATAAAATTAGTACTAGATTTTTCTTTGGCAAGGGGTTTGGATTATTATACCGATTCAATATTTGAAATTGTGTCAAGTGATAATCCTGATTTTGGTTCTATAGGTGCTGGTGGAAGATATAATGATTTAACTTCAGTTTTCGGTTTAAAAAATATAAGTGGAGTTGGTATTTCTTTTGGATTTGAAAGAATATACGAGATTATTAAAAACAATGATAAATTTACTCAAAATATTAGAAAAAATCCTGTTGTTTTAATTTTAAATTATGGAGACGAATTTTCTATAATTTCAAATAATATACTTACAAAACTTAGAGAAAACGAAATTAATTCTGAGTACTTTCCTGATAAAGTAAAGATTAAAAAACAGTTAACTTATGCTAATAAAAAAAATATAAGATTTATAATTTTTTATGGTAAAGAAGAAATGGAATCAAGCACATTGATTCTTAGAGACATGAAAAAAAATATTCAAAAAAAAATTGAATTCATTAAACCAGACAACGTATTTATTGATAATTTAAAAAAATATATATAAATTATCTTATGTCAATCAGTATTGCTCCTGAATCAACAGTTTGTCCTTTAGTAACATAAATTTTATTTACAAGACCGTTGATATTTGATTGAATAATATTTTCCATCTTCATTGATGATATAACTATCAGTGGGTCTCCTTTTTTAACTTTTTCATTTTCTTTTACGATAATTTTTTCAACTTTTGACGGCATTGGAGCTAAAAAAGATCCTTCATTTTCGTAGTTATTTTTAAAATAAAGTCTTTCATTTAAACTAAAAATCACATTTCCACTAGAAATATTATAAATATAAAATTTATTAGCTCTTGTAAATATTTTAAATTTTTCTACTTTACCACTAAAATCAATTAATAGAGTATTATCAGAAAATTTAAAAACTATGGCGTAATATTTATTTTCATTAATAATAAACTCATAAGTATTCTTGTCAAATTTATATTTAATCAATATTTTTTTATTATTAATTTCGATCTCTTCTTTTTGATGAGAATAAAAATTATTTCTCCATCCAGAGGGGATATTTTTAAAGTATCTTTTTTTCTTATTTAGAGTAATTGAATTATATAAAATCCCAGATATTATGGATTTTTCTATCGCAATAATGGTTTTCTTGTCTTTACTAAATAATACTTTGTTATTAAGCAAATTTACGTTGTAATCACCTGAAGAAAATTCATTGTTTATTAATATATTTTTTAATAAGTCTTGATTAGTTTTTACACCAAGGCACTTTAGTTTATTTAGAACGTAACTCATTTTTTTTATTGCGCCATTTCTTTTTTTATCCCAAACTATTAGTTTGGCAATCATCGGATCGTAATTGATTGAAATTTTAGAATTTGACATAATTGATGTTTCAATCCTAAAATTTTCAGTTTTAGGAGACTTGAAAAATTCAATTATTCCACTATCTGGATAGTAATTGTTAATTACGTCCTCAGCGTAAAGTCTAACCTCAATAGCGTGGCCATTTGATTTAATATTATTTTGTTTGTAATCAATTTTAGAACCATCACTAATTTCAATTTGTAATTTAACAAGGTCAATGTCAGTTGTCATCTCAGTCACTGTGTGTTCAACTTGAAGTCTTGTATTAAACTCTAAGAAATAAAAATTATTATTTTTTTGATCAAATAAAAACTCAATTGTACCAACATTGTCATATTTTAGTTTTTTTGCTATTTTCATGGCGTAATCTGCTAGTAGATTTCTATTTGCTATATCAATAGCTGGAGATGGACACTCTTCTAGAATTTTTTGATATCTTCTTTGAATTGAGCATTCTCTCTCAAATAAGTGCAAATAATTGCCATATTTATCTCCAATAACTTGAAATTCAATGTGTCTAGAGCCCTCAATATATTTCTCAATAATTAATTCCTCAGAACCAAATGAATTTAGGGATTCTCTCTTTGAACTATCAATTGCATTTGATATTTCACTTTCATTGTTTACAATTTTGATTCCTTTTCCACCACCACCATTAGAAGACTTTAAAATTATTGGAAAACCAATTAATTTAGCTTCTTCAATTAATCTTTTTTTATTTTGATCTTTGCCGTTATATCCAGGAATAGTAGGTATATTAATTGATTTAACAATTTTTTTTGAAATTGATTTTGAAGCCATTTGATTTATAATTTGATGACTAGGCCCTATAAATATCAAATTGTTTTCAGTGCATGCCTTTGCAAACTTGTAATTTTCTGATAAAAATCCATATCCGGGATGAATTGCATCACATTTGTTTTCAATTGCTTTATTTATTATTAAATCAATATTTAAATATGTTTCATCAAGACTGTTTCCATACAATTTTAACGAAAAATCAGCATCTTCAATATAACTGTAGTTAGAGTCATCGTCGCTGAAAATAATAACAGTTTGAATTCCCATTAGTTTACAAGTTCTTATAATTCTTGATACTATTTCCCCTCTATTTGCAATTAAAATTTTATTTATTCTTTCCATTTAAGAAAATTTAATGTCTCCAAATGCCATATTTTTTTGACCCTTTGATTTTAGAATTATATATTACAGTTAAAACGAATGCAAGATAGTTTCTAGTTTCAGCAGGATCTAGTAGACCATCGTCCCAAATTTTATCACTAGAAAATGTGGCTGATGAACTTTCCTCAATATTTTGAATCAAGTTTGTTCTCTCAATTTTTTGTTTTTTTGAGTCGTATTTTTTATCCAATGATTTAGCTGAGGTTTTTTTAATAATTTCCATAACTCCAGCAATTTGGTCAGAACCCATTACTGCTAATTTAGAGTGAGGATAACTAAATAGAAATCTAGGATTAAATGATCTTCCATTCATTCCATAATTACCAGCTCCATAGGAATTTCCTGTCATAATTGTTATTGAGGGTACATCACTATTTGCCACTGCATTAATTAATTTTGCTCCATTTTTGATTATACCACCTTGCTCATATTCTTTACCAACCATAAATCCAGTTGTGTTTTGAAGAAAAATTATGGGAATATTATTATGATTACATAATTGAATGAATTGAGCTCCTTTGTTAGCAGATTCCGAAAAAATTATACCATTGTTTGCAATAATTCCAATGGGAAAATTATGGATTTTAGCCCACCCTGTAACCAGTGTGCTCCCATAGAGTTTTTTAAATTCATGAAAATTTGAACCATCAATTATTCTTGTAATTAACTCTTTTATGTTCCATGGGGTCTTAGTATCTGTCGGTATAATATTATAAAGATCTTCAATTGGATATTTTGGTTCTTCTATTTTATTAGATTGATTTTTATAAAAGCTATTTGTTTTGATATATGAAATTATTTCCCTAGCAGTTTTTAGTCCTTCAATTTCAGATTCCACTAAATAATCAGAGACACCTGAAATTTTTGAGTGCATTTCAGCACCTCCAAGTTCTTCACTTGAGGAAATTTCATTTGTTGCCATCTTAACTAATGGAGGACCTGCTAAAAAAACATTTGCTGTTTTTCTTTGAAAAATACTAAAGTCAGACATGCCTGGTACATAAGCACCTCCTGCAGTTGCATTCCCAAATACAACTGAAATGGTTGTTAATCCAAGTTTTGATCGTTTTGTTATATCTCTAAAACTTTCTCCGGCAAGATTAAAAAGTGCCGACTGGTCAGTAAGATTTATCCCACCGCTTTCTACTAAATTTATTGTAGGAAGTTTATTTTCTAAAATAATTTGATTAATTCTTTGGGTTTTCTTTAAGGTAGGATAATCAACTGCACCTCCTTTTTTTGTTCCAACATTAGAATTTATAACACAAATTTTGTTTTCAACTAAACCTATACCGCAAACGTTTGTACCTCCAGTTCCAAAACCTTTAGTATAATTTAAGCCTGAAAATGGCATTAATTCTAAAAATGGGCTATCACGATCTAAAATCAATTCAATTCTCTCTCTGGCTAAAAACTTACCTCTTTCTCTAGCCCTACGAATCTGTTCATCATTTCCTTCAAATCTACTATCTTCAAAAGTCTTATTTAACTTGGAAATAATTTTTTTCCATTTAGCATGATTCTCAACTGAATGCTCTGATAATAGGTTATAATTTGATTGAAGGACTGGCATTTTTTAATGCAAATATAAATAAAATAAGAGTAAATCTTTATCAGAACAAATCTACGAATGATTTTATTCTAAAAATAATTATATAATTCTCCCAGGGTTTAAAATTAATTTAGGATCGAACAATTTTTTTATTTTCCTCATTAAATTAATTTCATCATCAGACCTTGTCATGTTGAGATACTTTTTTTTGTCAAGGCCAATGCCATGTTCTGCTGAAATCGATCCATTTAATTCTTTTAGAGGACTATATACAACCTTATTTATTTCATCAATTATTTCTACAGAATTTTTATTTTTTCCAACTATAAAATGTATATTTCCGTCTGCCACATGACCAAAAGGATATATTTTGTCAACATATTCAAGAGTATTTAATTTAGCAACTATTTTATCAACTAAGGATCCGATTTTTGGTATAGGAATACTTATATCGAAGTGTTGAGCAAATTTAGAGTCATAATCTAAAATACCAACATCTTCTCTAATTTGCCATAAATTATTCAATTCCCTTTCGTTTTCAGCTATCGATCCGTCTAAAATTAAATCTAAATTAATTGCATTTTCTATAGACTTTTGTAATAAAATTTTATCATTTTCAGTCTCGTTGCCTAGTACCTCAATAAAGACATAGTATTTGAAATCATCACTTAAGGGTGGATTTATTGTTTCTAAAGCATTAATCATTGTTCTATATGTAGAATTCCAAATTAATTCAAATCCACTTAAAATTTTTCCAATATCGTTTTCAAGTAATTTAAGTAAATTAACGACGTTCTCATATTTGTTTATTCCTACTATGGCAGAATATCTTGTAGATGGAGATACAACTAACTTTAAAATAATCTTTGTTATAATACCAAGAGTTCCCTCAGAACCAATAAAAAATTGTTTGAGATCGTAACCAGAGTTATCTTTAATAACTTTCTTTAGCGAAGAAATTATTGTACCATCAGGCATTACAGCTTCTATACCCAGTACCATATGCCTAGTCATGCCGTATTTAAAAACTCTCAATCCACCAGCATTTGTTGAGACAACACCTCCAATTTGTGCAGAACCTTTAGCTCCAAAATTTAGAGGTAATAAAAGTTTTTTTTCACTAGCTTTATTAATTATGTCTTCTAAAATAACTCCAGATTGAACAGTGATTGTTTTACTTTTTTCATCGAACTCCTCAATCTTATTCATTTTTTCTAGAGAAATCACAATTGTATCACTACTAGTTTTAGTGCCTCCCACAAGATTTGTTAGTCCACCATGAATCACAACTTTTTGAGATAAATTATTACATATTTTCATTATTTCGGAGACATCTTTTGTTGTTTTAGGAAATACAATGAGAGGAGTTTTTGTAGGCTCATTCATCCTCCAAATGTGGTCATATTTTTGGATTAAATTTGTTCCAGTCAATACTGACTTTTCACCCAATTTATCAATGAGTAATTTAGTTATGGAATCTACTTTCATATTAATAATCTTTAAAAAGTAGCGAGAGGGAGACTTGAACTCCCGACCTCCGGGTTATGAATCCGACGCTCTGACCAACTGAGCTATCTCGCCTTTTGAATTAGGTGGTAAATATAGAAAACATAATTTAACAACTTTAAATTATTACATTAAAAAAAAAATATAATTTGTATGCTTTCTATATGTTTTTTAATATATTACGAACAAATTATTAGATAATTATGCCTTCAAAAGTACCTTTTTCTTTAGAATATGATTTTCATGCTTCTCCTCAATTGTTATTTCAATATCTATCGACACCTTCTGGTTTATCTGAATGGTTTGCTGACAATGTAAATTCTAGGGGAGAGGAGTTTACTTTTATATGGGATGACGGTGAGGAGTATGCCAAACTCATCAATAAAAAAAACAATGAAAAGGTAAGATTTAGATGGATTAATGGTGAACCTAAACAGGACGAATATTATTTTGAGTTTGAAATCCTTGTTGATGAAATAACAAAAGATGTTTCACTAATTGTTCATGATTTTTCCGATGAAAATGAATTAGAGGAATCTAAAATGCTGTGGGACAGTCTTATTGCTGATTTAAAGCAAGTTTTAGGATCAGTTTGATTTACAAATGTTTTATATAAATGACGATATTTTTTTTAATTATAATGATGTAGCTTCTGATATATTAAACTCTTTTATAAATTATCCATTAGCCCAACAAAGAATTAGATATCAAAATCAAAAGATAATTAATTTTGATTATCACTATTTTGAGTTAATGTCATTGATGAGAATACAACGAATGATGATACCAGAAAATTTCAACTCTAATTATTTTTCAGAAAAAATATACAATTTGATCGAAAAATATTATGATAAATTTAATTCTTATTCAATTGATATAAAAATTGTTTGCTCTGAAGTTATCACAAATAAAAAAGTATTTCCAAAGATTAATTCTTTGATAAAGATTGAGCAAATAAAAAATCTTTCGTATTCTGATAAGTCATATCAAGTTGACATATATAGAGAGAGATTTATATCTAATAACCATTTTACTTTTATAGGAGAAAGAGACGAAATTATTAATAGCTCAATGGTATATAGCTATGAAAATAAATTCAATGATGTTTTTTTAATTGATAATGAAAAAAAAGTTGTGAGATCATCAAAAGGGTCTGTATTTTTTATCTATCGAAATAAAGTTGTAACACCATTAAATAATTTTAGAGATTTAAATACCTCGATAATTGAAAGATTATTCGAAAAATTAAATAAAAATACTGAATACGAATTTTCTCAAGAATCAGTATCATTATTTGACGTTTTAAAAGCTAATGAAATTTTTATTTTTGATTTAGTAGGAGGTATCTATAGTGTTAAGTCATACAAAAAAAGAAAATTTGAAGTATCTGAAACCCAGAAAATTCATCCTTTAATAATTAATTCAGTTTTGGATCTCTAGGAGTATTAGACCAAAGAAAAAATTCACCTCCAATTGAATTTAAAATATTTCTCCACATATTTTCCGGATTTGAACATATTATATTAGAATCATATTCTTTTTTAATTATCCAGGAATTTGATTTAACTTCATTGTAAAGTTGTTTTTTTGACCAAC
>Ga0066364_10000368_pt1 | contig 10409 bp, 11 predicted proteins | sample Knorr_S7_td_Surf_FD_70970 | JGI IMG/M metagenome (GOLD analysis project Ga0066364, IMG submission 70970) | Marine microbial communities from Southern Atlantic Ocean transect - Knorr_S7_td_SurfaceA_ad_6m_LV_A | ecosystem: Environmental > Aquatic > Marine > Oceanic | place: Southern Atlantic...
AATAAGAAAAAGATAGAAAAATATAATAACCAAAAAAAAAAAGAATTAGAAAAACAAAAAAAGGCAGAGGAAAAAGAAATAACTGATGTTTATATTAATTATCAAAGGTATAATCATAATGATCCTAATAAAAAAACTTGTCAAATGTGTCAAAAAAATAAAAATTGAAATATATATATTTAATATTGTTATTTATAATTATCATGTCGTTTGAAAACACGAATGAATTAAATTTAAGATATTTTGATGATCCTAAAGGTATGTATAGGTTAGGTCTAGGTCAGGTTGAAATTGAGCAAGAAAATCATGACCGTTTAGTTAACCCTGGGACTGTAAAAAATTCTGTTATAATTGCTAATGGAAATATTATTGAAAAGTTTAAAACTGATATTGTAACTAGACCAGTTTCTAAAGTTAATGTAGAATTTTGGAGTCAATCTGGTGAAAAATGTCAGAAATATTCTCCAGAAAGAAAAACAAATAAAAAAGGTAATATTCACATTACTGAGGAGGAAAGGGTATTAAGTCAAATTAAAATACCAGAAAAAATATTTAGTACTGATAAAGATGAATTAAACATTTATATTGTAATTAATAATTATTGGAAGAATCTATATTCACCTGATGTAAATAGGTTTAAAAATAATATAATTTTGGATTTTAAAGGATTTTCAAAATTAAATTCTTCAGTTTTAGATAAAATTATACAATATAATGGTGGCAAATATTCTTTACAATTATGTTTTACATCTAATATATCAACAATAGATTATAAAATAGTAGGTGAAGTATTAGAAAAAATTTCATCAGGAGAAGTAATAGAATCTAAAGTGTATTATGATTATTTGTCAGATAATAATAAATTTGATAGATTTTTAAAAGATAAAATTAAAGATGGATTAAAAAATAATTATTTAAAAGGATCACCTCCTAGTGGTAATCATTCTATAGATAGTTTAGTAAATAGATTAAATGATGATATTTTTGGTACATATATTGGAAAAGATTTAAGTGATGTATCATCCAATTGTAGTATAGAATTTTATCAAGAAATTGTCTTTTCTAAGATTTGGTGTCCAAATCAAGAATGTCAAGTTACTGTAAGAAAGAATAGTATTAAACTTATTGGTAATTTTTCTAAATTATATTTTATATGTTTATTAAAATGTAATACAAAGACAAGTGATGTTGTATTTAGGAATAATGTTTCTAATCTATTTATGCGATCTTCTAATATTATGGAAGTAACATCCGAATTTCTACCTTCTATCAATTACGGTCAATTAAATGAGTTTATTAAAGATATAGTGATTTACAAAGAATTAATAAACTTAAATGATTTTAAGTATGATAAATTATCTGTAGAAGTTCAAAATGAAATAAAAAGTAGATTATTTGGCAAAAAGAATAATTTTATTAATGATGAATTATTAAAAGAAGACTCTGATGATGTTTTAGAGATGCAAAAAAAGATAAATGAAATATCATATGATATTAATTCTCAAATACATAATAAAATTAGAAGTTATTTAAATTTGACTTTTGATGATCATTTACGTAAAAATACATATAAAAAACCAAATGTAAGAGGATTCAATGGTATAGATGTCAATGATTTGCGATTTAATGTTTCAAATACTCGTAATTATTTAGGTAGACAACAGTCTCATAATATTTAATTTATTTATAAATAAATATATATTTATTTTTATATAAAATAAAAAAATTGAAAATATTTACAGTAATTATATTATATAGCTATTATGCTTAAATTGAAAAGTAATTTTGATATTAATCTTATTAATCGATATAAAAACATTATTGTAAATTCAGAAAAATATATGTATGGAAGAATTTATGATGGATCAATAAAATATGGTTATTCTCTAAATGGGAGTGAAATAAATTTGAACATAATTTATAAGAATGGAAAAGTAGATCAAATATTTAATAATGATAAACCAATAAATGGTATGTGGAAAATAATGAATCCTTGTTTGACTTATCATTCATTTGGTATTTTTGAAAATGGTTTTCTTAAATCAGGTGAGGTTTGTGAATCAATTAGTAATAAATTTATATATAATGCAACACTTGATAATAAAATCTACAAACAATTTACATTTGAAAAAGACAATTTAAAATTTATTTTTGATAGTGAAACATGTGATTTTTCTAGAGCAAGAAAAACAGGTATCTTTAATTGTGATATTGTTCCACATTTTAGAAATAGTGAAATAATTTTTCTTGATAAAGATTTTGTTAATATAAATGAAAACAATTTATTTGAATTTGTTATTAAAAATATTAATAATATTAGAATTATGAAAGCAACTTCAGAACATATTTATGGTAAATTTAAATGTAATATTAACATTAATAATTTAGCTATCAAGTGTCATGTAACTGATACAGTTTCGAAAATAAAAGTTGGAAATGATTATTATGACTCAATAAAATTCTGTAAAGATAATTTTACAAATTCAATTAAATTTTATATTTTGAGAACTAAAGAAAAAAATAAAATTAAAGAACACAAAGAATTAATTGAAAAGTTGAAAAAAAAAAGATCGAGAGAAGATAGTAAAGAAAGTAAATCAAAAAAAAAAGCAAAAAATAATACTAAAAAAAAATCAGGATCTAGTAGTACTTAAATATGAAAATAGTTATTTGTAGAAAAATATATATATATATATATTATATATTTTATTTAAAAAATATAATATAAGTTAATTTAATGTGGATATTAGTAGGAGCGGGTAAAAGAAAATGGACAGTATTTAGACATAATGGTCCTTACTTTCCTCCAGAATATGAAAAACATGATATACCTGTTATTGTTAATGGTGAAAAAGTAATTTTACCAGAACAAGCAGAAGAATATATTACTTTATATGCTAGATATATTTCTACCGATTATATAGAAAATCCTAAATTTAATAAAAATTTTTGGAATGATTTTAAACAATATTTGCCAAAAGAATTAAATATTAATAATTTAGAAGATATGAATTTAAAATTAATTAAAAAATATATTGATGACATATCTGAAAAAAATAGAAATCGTTCAAAAGAAGAAAAAGAAAAAAATAAAAAAGAATTAGAAAAATTAGAAGAACCTTACAAATATTGTATTATAGATGGAGCAAAACAAAAAGTTGGTAATTATAGAATAGAACCTCCTGGTATTTTTTTAGGTAGAGGTAATCATCCTAAAATAGGTATGATAAAAAAACGTATATATCCGGAAGATGTTACTATAAATTTAGATAAAGAAGCAGATGTTCCTAAACCAAATATTGACAATCATAAATGGGGAGAAGTAATACATAATAGAGAGGTAATATGGTTAGCTTCTTGGAAAGATAGTGTTACAGGAAAAAGTAAATATATTTTTACTTCTGTAGAATCATTATTTAAATCAGAAAGTGATAAGAATAAATTTGATCTTGCAAGGAAATTAAAAAGAAGAGTAAAGGAAATAAGAAAACAATATGAGGAACAATTGTTGTCTAATGATATTAAAATTAAACAAATGGCTACTGCTTTATATTTTATAGATACATTAGCATTAAGAGTAGGAGGTAAAAAGAATACAAAAGAAAAAGCAGATACAGTTGGTGTGACATCATTAAGAGTAGAGCATATTACTTTAATTCCTCCAAATACAATTAAATTGGATTTTTTAGGAAAAGATTCTATTAGATTTTGTAAAAAAGTAAATGTAATAAGAGATGTTTATACTAATATCGAATTATTTATAAAACAAAAAGATAATAAAACATTACTATTTGATAAAATCAATTCAAATATGTTAAATGAATATTTAAATTCATTTATGAAGAATCTGACTGCAAAAGTTTGGAGAACATATAATGCTTCTTATTTATTTCAAAAAGAACTAGATAAAATTAGAATGGATCGCGTTGAAAAATTACCTGAATCTGAAAGAATGAATTATATAATTTCATTGTTCCAACAAGCAAATACAGCAGTTGCATTATTATGTAATCATCAAAAAGCCGTTACTACTAATTTAGATAATGCATTGGATAAAATTGATGAAAGAATTAAAAAATTAAGAAAACAAAAAAGAAAATATACAGAGAGAATGAAAAAAAGCAGTAAGAGAGATGTAAAAAAAAGATATAGAGAAAAGATAAAAAAAATAGAAGCAAAAATAAAAATTTTAAAAATGAAAAAAGAAACTAAATCGAAAATGAAAAATGTATCATTAGGAACATCTAAGACAAATTATATTGATCCTAGAATAATTTTTGCATTTATGAAGAAATTTGATGTACCAGAAGAAAAACTATTTACTAAATCATTAGTAGATAGATTTGAATGGGCAAGTAGTGTAGATAAGGAATTTAGGTTTTAAGTTATATTATATTATTTAAAATAATATAATATATAATAATAATGAAGTTCAATGTAAAATCTATTATTAAATATTCAGATAAAGAATATAAATATGATTTTCAAATTGAATATTTAAATAAGGAAGAAATAGTTTTTATATCATTAAATGAGTTAAAATTTAAATTATTAAATGAAATAAAATTAAAAGACGGTAACTTAAGTATTGTTCCAAAAAACGTAAAATTAAGTATTCTAGATAATTTAATTAATATTAGTGCAGATGCTAAGACAATAGAAGATTGGAAAATGGATGATGAATATGATTTTTGTGAATAAATTAAAAAAATGTTATATTATATATAATGTTAATTAAATATATATTTTTTAGTGTACATCTTTATTTTATATTTATATCTTTTTTTTATATTTTTTATTATTGGCAAATATTAATATTACATTTTTTTACAATTTTATCATGGTATTTTAATAATAATCAATGTATAATTACTCAATTAGAAGATAAATTATTTAATGAGACTATTATAGATATTTATTATAAATGTACTAAAAATAATTATAAAAAAAAAGATAAAAGGAGATTTATAGTTTCATGGTATCAAAGATATCCTTTATATTTATTATTTACTTTTAATTGTTTGAAAATAATATTATATGATTTAAAAATTATATAATTAATATTAATGTATTATAAAGATAAATATTTAAAATATAAGTTAAAATATTTAAATTTAAAAAAACAAAGTGGTGGTAGTAGTTTAACTCAAAAACAAATAGATTACATAAAAAATACTGTTAAATATGTTTATTTACCAAAAGGAACAAAATTATATAGAACACAATCTGAAAAACATAATTGTGATATAGAACCAATAAAATGTCCAGATACAAATAAAATAGGTATGTATTTTTCAAATAATATGCATATACCAATGGGAATGATTTTAGAATATAAAAAATCATTAAATATGTGTGTATATGAAACAACTGAAGACTTAAAATTATATATAGGAAAGTATTCATTTCGTGATTTAGAACCAAAATTATTTTATAGGAGTTTTAAAGATTGGCAGAATAAAAAATTTATTTTTAATATAGATCCAAAAAATGAAAAATATTGGAATCATTACGATAATAAATCTTTTCCAATAATTGATTTATTTCAAAATAATTATAAATTATGGCTAAAAATGAATTTATCTGAAATTTTTATAACTGATAGAAATAAAATAAAATTTGTGACAAAAATAGGTATGATTGATCAAAATAATGCTAGAAAATATTTAGAAGATAAATTATCAAAAATTATAGAATTAGAAAATAAGAAGGTAAATATAGCATATGGATCAGCTAAAATAAAAGAAGATACTGAAAAAAAAAATGATTAATAAAAATAAAATAATATTTTATAATTTTATATTAAATATTATTTTTTCATTTTTTCAACAATTGTCCATATAGCACCATTTGTTAAAGCTGCTCTAATTAAACAAGGAATTAATCCATTGAATAATTGTCCCATTTTAATTGCTTCATACATATTAATATTTTGTGATATTTGTCTTGATCTAATAGTATCTAATGGATATGATGTTAGCCAAGACATAATTCCAGCTAATGATCCACTTATAAATGGACTATAATTTTTTTCTTTCAAATAATGATATGAGCTAAAATATGCAGACATACCTAATATTTCTTTATTTAAAACAGAATATTTACCATAATTATTTGTAAAAGATGATAAATTTAAAGGTTTTAATGTTTGTTTTTTTATTTTAATAACATCAAAAAAATATTGTACAGGGGATACGACTAAACCAGCAAATCCACCTGCTATAATATCAGAATTAATATATTTTTTTGCAAATTTGTGCGATGGGAATATTATTGAATTTTTACTAATTGCTAATGGTAATCTATAATGTGCTCCTCTATAATAATCAATAAATTTTAAATTTTTCCACATATTTTTATTTTGAATTAGAGTTTTAATAGTATCGAGAGGATAACCTACAATAATTTGTGCAGAACCTGTAACTATTCCTGTTTTGATATCTTTCATATTTTAATATAAAATAATTTAGATTATAAAAATTTTTTTTTTTCAACCAGTTAAAAAATTGACAAAAAAATTAAATACTTAATAAATAATTTTATATGAATTTTATTGAAAAAGATCTTTTACAAGAAAAAATAAATAATATAAGTGATAAAATTATGCATGGTAAAACTAAAGAATTTTTAATTACAGTATCAAAAAAATTTGGTATAAATAGTAGTAAAAAAAAAATTATATTTTTATGGTTTATATTTTGTCGTATTTTTGAAGAAGAAATAAATGAAGTTTTTTACAAAATAATAGAATTTATATTTGATAAAGATTATTGTATATTCGATTGTAATTTTAATAAATATATGAAATTAAAAAGTAAAAAGATAAATATTAATTCTTTAGAATTTTTAAAAACAGATAAAAATAAAATATTAAAAAATAAAAATAATATATATGATTATTCTTGCGATTATTTTTATTTTTGTGATAAAAATTTTTTAATTGAAAATGATACTATATTATTAGTAGATAACAAAATGAATACTAAAATTATTTTCAAATTTCCTTATACTGTTATTGATCATATATTTTTAGAAAACAATTTAATGATCTTTTCATCAGGAAATACTATTTATAAATTTTATTATGAAAATATGAATCCGATTATTGAAAAATTTATTGAGATTACACAATATCAAGCAGTTAATTGTGTAAATTCTATTGTAAAAGTGGATTTGGAAAATATATTGATAAAATTATTTAGAGGTGATTGTGTTTTGTTAAATTTTAAAAATAATGAAAAAAGAATTTTACAATATGGATATGTAGGGTATACTATTGATTTTATGAAAAATAATTGTTATAAAATTAGTGAAAATAAAAAAATTATACATGATAATAGAAATGCAATTTTGATTTTATCAATAAAAAAAAATAATATATGGAATTTAGAATCTGTTGTCTATTGTAATAATTTAAGTGAAATAATAAATATTGATTATAATTTCTTGACTTTTTTGATTAAAAATAAATATATGATGATTTATGAAATTTTAGATGATAAATTTAAGCCTTATAAGGAGTTGGAATTTGATAATCTTGTTGATAATATTTTAATAATCAATAAAAATTTTTTTGCAATAAGTTGTAATAATATAATTGAAATATGGAATTTTAAATTTTTTAAAAATGTTGCTACATTTAAAGGACATAAATCTAAAATAATTTTCTTAAAAAATAAAACTAAATTTGAACTAATTTCAGTAGATGATAAAAATATTATGAAAGTTTGGAATTTATTTGATGTTTTTACATTCAAATGGAATTATTGAAATCATTTAATTCTTTTATTGAAGGTATTAATTGTATGTTTAATTTTTCATAGTCATTTTCATTTATTTTATTTTTATAAAAACATTTTTTTATAAATTTAAAAATTAAAATAATAGATAAAAATAATGAATATAATATAATTAAATAATTTATAGAAGGAGGTTCTATATCAGGAATATAAAATAACATTAATTCAGAAAGACTATAAAAATTTATACCTTGAATAATAATACCTAAAAGAATAGAATGTAAATAATAATTTAATTTAAAATTAAAATCACTAAATAGTAAGTAAAAAAATCCACTAAAAATACAATGGTGTATATGAATAGTAATGTTAGTTGTAACTGTTAACAATAAAAAATATAATATTGAATATATGCTAATAAATTTTAATGTAATTGAAAAATTTAATTTTTTTAAATAAATATTGATGATAGTTGGTATACATAATACTAATAATGATAAGGCTATTATTAATTTTCTATAATAAGAATAACTATCTTTGTTATTATATGAAAATCTAAGTAATTCAAATTGTCCAGTATAAGTGTAAATAATAGAAGATATATGAGCAAGTATCCAATATTTTAAGCAATAAATATTATTATTTATAGTTTCTCTAATTAAAACATAAATTATTAACCATGTATAAAAAAGATTATAAGTAAAATTTTGAAAATTTTCTTTATTTTCTAATATTTCACATATTTTAACTGTATCTTTCAAAACAATATCTTTTTTTAAAATATCAATACAATGATTATATTTAATTTTATTGTTTTTGTCATAGTTGATAAAATTTATATTTTTAATAATTTCACATAAAATGTAAATACTAGTACATCCTAATAAATAATAAAATATAATTATATTTTTTTTTTTAAAATATTTTTTAATAATATTCATAAAATTATCTAATAATATATTAGATAACGATTTCATTAATATTATTTTTAGTTTTTTAAATATTTTTGAACAAAAAAATTGAAATAAACATATAATTATTAATATTTAATATAGTATGACATCAAGTAATAAAACATTAAAAGTTTTAAATAATTTTGCAATAGATAAACCAAAGTTGAATTTATCTAATTATATAAACTTACCTCCTTCTTATTTAAAAAATATAGAAAATTGTGAGACTCCATATTATTTCAAGATAACAAATAATAGTAATAGTTTAAGTACTTATGTAGGGGTTAATGAGTTTGAGGCTCAAGAAGGATATGTTATCATTCCATTATGGATATGTCAGAATTTAGGTTTAAACAATCAAGATAAAGTTGATGTAAAATTAGTAAAAGATAGAATATTAGAAGGTAAATCTGTAACATTTAAGCCAATAGAAAAAGATTTTTGTAAACTACCTGAATATGATACTTGTTTAGAATTAGCATTATCTAAAATGTGTTTATTGTATAAAGGTGAAGAAATAGAGGTAGAAATTTATGATAAAAAATATCATTTACTCGTCAAAGAAATTGAACATTCTTGGGATAATATAGATTTAGATAAAATTGATACAAGTAATTTTGATATTATAGATGATTTAATATCAATAAAAAAATTAGATGGATTAAAATTAGAAGTTAATTTCATAAATGAATTTTTAAAGGATCAAGTCAATGAAGTTGAAGAAGTTATTGATATTAATGATGGTGAAGTTACAGAAAGTAGTAAACCTAAAGGTAGAAAATTATCAGATAATCCATCATTTTGTGAATTATCAAAAGAAGAACTGAGAGCAAAAAGACTAAAAAGATTTGAAAAAAAAAAGTGAAAAAGAAATAATAAATAATTTAATTTAATATTATAATGAGTGATTCAGAAGAATATTGTAATAGTGATGATACCGATGAAGGTATAAACATAAATGATGAAGTAATAGATATTAATGATGAAATTAGTGATGGTAGTGAGTATGAAGATGAGAAAGAATATAGAGAAATGATTAATAGTAATATAAATTCAAAATCTTTGTATGAGGAAGATTCTAATCTTCCAAAAAAAGAAAAGAAAATAAGAATAAGGAAAGTAAAAGAAAAAAAACTAATTAATTATTTAGAAAAAGATAAAAAACCTAGTAAAAAATTTTTAAGTAAAATAAAAAATAGGAAAGCTTATAAAAATATGTTTAATCCTCGTCTACCTCCATTAGAAGAATTACAAAATACTAGATTTAATACAAATGATTCAGCTAGTTTAGATATAAATGATTCTCCACAAGATTATCCTAGCTTAAATTAAAAAATTAATAAAATTGAATTAAATATTTAATGTTATCTTTATTTATATATTAATGAGCAATATAAATATTATTTTAATTTGTGATATTAAAGGTGGTATAGCTAAAAATGGTAAAATACCTTGGAAATTTAAGGAGGATTTGAAATATTTCAAAAGGCTAACATCACATGTTGATATGATGATAGGTAAAAATACTTTAATTATGGGAAGAAAAACATTTGATTCATTACCTTGTGATTATTTACCTAATAGGGAAAATGTTATATTAACAACAAAGAGTAATAATGAAATAGATAAATTATATAATTATGATTCATCCCAAGTTATATTTAAAAATAATTTATTTGATGCTATTAATTATGGTAAAAAAAATGGAAACGATATA
>Ga0066364_10000376_pt1 | contig 10308 bp, 6 predicted proteins | sample Knorr_S7_td_Surf_FD_70970 | JGI IMG/M metagenome (GOLD analysis project Ga0066364, IMG submission 70970) | Marine microbial communities from Southern Atlantic Ocean transect - Knorr_S7_td_SurfaceA_ad_6m_LV_A | ecosystem: Environmental > Aquatic > Marine > Oceanic | place: Southern Atlantic ocean...
TAAATCAACATCATAACTAGGTAATTTATTTTCATCTATAAATAGATCTTCTAAATATAATGGTTTTGAAATTGTTCTATATACAAAATAAGGAAAATTCCAAAAAAATATAAAGGAAACAAATCCTACAACTAAAGGAAAGTATGTGTAATTATGTATTTCTTCAATCCATACTAATCCTAGTAATCCAATTAATGGTAAAAAGTATCTTTTTAATTTGATTTTCTTACACATTTTTATATAAAGGTAATTATATTTTAAATATGTTTTGATTAAAGTAATTTTACATAATTTTATTTTCTATCTTACTATAAGATGCTTTTTGTAGAAAAGCAAACCAAAAAGCCCAAATCATTTAACGTATTAGACGTATTAGATGTATTAGTTTATTGTCAAGGTAAATGTGGTTCATCAACCTTAAATTATACATTAAAAAAAAATGGTTATAAAACATTAAAATTACATAATATTGGTAGTTGGATCAGAAGGAGTGGTAAAAATGAAGAAGATTTATATGAATTAATAAATCGATCATCTATTAATAAAAAACTATATATAATTGATTCTTATAGAACTCCGATAGAAAGGAAAATTTCATCATTTTTTCAAAACATAGATAAACATGTACCAAATTATAAGGATAAAAGTTTAATGGAATTAAGAGATATTTTTAATAAAAAAATTTTGAAAACAACGAATAATCATAGAGTTTTTGATAATATGATGATAAGGTATGGTTTAGAACCATTTAAAAATTTTGATTTTAAAAAAAAATATATTATAAAAGAAAAAGGAAATTTAGTATTTGTAAAAATAATATTTTCAAATTTAAAAAATTGGAATAATATTTTAAGTGAAATTTTTAAAAAAGAAATTAAGTTTTATCCTTCAAATTTAAGCAAGGATAAAGAATATTATTTATTATATAAAAATTTTAAAGAGAGTTATAAAGTTCCTATCGATTATTTAAATAATGATATTATAAATTCCCAAGATTTTAAAATATATAATACAAAGGAAGAACAAAAAAATTATATTAATAAATGGTTGAAAAAATCTTCTAAATAATAATCATTTTACAAATTATTAAAAAAAATAATATATCTATAAATAAATATATTATTTTTTTAAAGCAAAGGGGTATCAAATTTATAATAATTATGTATTGACAAATATATTAAATCTTCATTACTTTTGTTTTCTATGCTATGTGTTTTTGGTATTGTGATACTACCTTTTATTAATTTAAAGTTAAGTGAATTACTTTCACAATTTAATTTACCATTTAATAATTTTATATGTGATTGATCTAATTGGTGTATTTTATGATTTGGTTTTATGATTGATATAGATAAGGACCAATTTATATTATTTATATATGAATTATCGCATAAAATATATCGATTAATATTTTTATCACTTTCTATATTTTCTTTTTCTATTTTTTGACATAATTTAATATAATCTGTACCATGATAACAATCTAATAATTCTCGATATAAAGGATTAAATATTAATAAATTATTTGGTAATAACTTTAATTTTCTTATTAATGAATTTATTGAAGACATTAATTTAAAAAAAATTTTTTTAATTAAATTTTATTTCAACATTTATTTTATTTTCATATAATCATTACCTTCTTTAATAGATATATTCAAATAATATCTTTTTACAAATCTATCTATCATTCGATCAATATTAAATTTAAAATTTCCATCATTATTAAAGTAATTTAATCCAGCTAAATGTACTAAAAAATCATCATTTTTCCAATTTGTTCTATTTTTATAATTATTAATCATTGGGATAATATTTGGTTTTCTAAGATTATAAGATATTGCACAGTAACTATTCATAATAAATTGTGGTATAATTTTAGCTGATTCAAAAGTATCAATATATTTATTTATTAAGTAAATTAATGTTGGCTGTTCATAAATTCCTTTTGGTATGAAAGGTTTTTTAATAGAATATCTTATTTTATTATTACCTATTTTTATGATTTCATTTAATAAGATAATTGTTTTTTTACAATTTTTCCAAATTATATTACCACTATTGATACTATTAAAATCTGTTGTTATAAGCAAATTGTGTTTTTCTTTCATAAATTCAAATATTATATCTTCTATTCTAATATCTCTATTTGTAATAATAACATCTGCATCACTTGTAAAAACATAATCATATTTTTTTATTATATCTAATAATTTATATATTTTCATCCATCCTTTTTTTAAGTCATGTTTATATGTATCATCTAGTTTATATAGTATAAATTGATAATTATGATATTTACAATAATTTTTTTTAATTTCTATTGCATTTCTATATCTTTTATAATATTTATCGTTTGAAATACATGTTAATACTGCAATATTTTTTTTATTATAATAACTATTAGGTACAACAGTTTTAATAGTATCATTTAGTCTTTTATGTACATTAATTCTAGATTGTATAATTGTAACTGGATATTTTTGTTTTTTTAAAATTAACAGATATTTGTTGATTTTTTCATTAGATAACATATTAAAAGGAAAAGTAATGGGAAAGTTTGCAAATCTGTTAAATTCATAATATTGGTCAAATAAATTATTTTTTAATAGATAAACATGATATAGAGTATATTCAGAACATTGTTTATCTAATATGGCTTCTCTAACATTAATATTAGTAAACATTTTTTCAACTAGGTTTTTGTTAAGAACAAAAGGTGTTTGATTAATACAATAATCAGGTTTATTATTAAATTCTAGATATTCCATTGATCTTTTCATCCATATATCTATTTTTTTTATTTTATAAAAATGTGATTTAATATTTTTTTCATCTGTAATTTTTAAATAATCATTAATTGACGTATTATTTATAAATAATACATCTGCATCTAATGTTAAATAATGAGTAGTTTTTACAATTTTATGACATAACAATTTAATATACATTTGTAAATAATATGTATTTTTAGGGATATTTAACATATTTAGTATTTTTGTTTCTTTAATAATATTTATTTTTAATTGATAATTCATTTTATTATTCAATTCTTTTAATCTCAAATTTAATAATTTTTCTTCATTGTTTTTAATAATAATAATAATTTCTTCTATATGTTCTAAATTAAAATATTTTATAATTGAAGGTAATAATATTGAAGTAGCAACGTATATATCTTGTCCTGTTTTTAATAATAATAACAATGTTATTTTCATTATAATTATTATTATATTTTTTTTAAGTTAATTATAATCATTTTTTAGTAATTTAAGATAGGTTACTTGTATTCCATCAGATACATTTTTATTACCTAATTTCTTATTAAAATAATCAAGCATTTTATCATATAATATTGCTTTTTGTACTTCTTTTGAATAATGAGGATTCATTTTATAACGCTTTAATGTTTCATTTCTAATAACTTTAAATTCCAAAGTAAAAGAAAAATGATTAATACCGTTTGTTTGTATTGTATGACCAAATGTATCAACTAGTTCTATTTCTAATTTTCTTAGATTAATTGGTTGTTTAAATTCTACTTTTTTAGATACATATCTATTTCTAGTTTCGTAAACAACTTCATATTTAGGTGCATTAATAATAATTTTAGAGAAATATTTTTTATTTTTATGATATACATGACCAAAATCATTAATTTTCAAAAGATAATAATGTTCGCCAATAACATTCATAATATTTGTACTAGTTTTGTAAGAACTTTCAATTGAAAAAAACAAGTCAGTAAATCCTAACAACTCACCTAATGATTTATAATGTGTATTGGTGTTATTTGATAAAAGAAATATATGTGTATTTGTTGTTGTAATTGTTACTTTACCTGTATTTGTATCTAATGTAAACTCTATTGTTGCTGGAATTAATGTATTAATTTTTGAAAGAAGTTCACTACTTGTATAATTACCATCTGGAACTTCTATAAGCACATCATCAATTTTTAGATAATTATTATCTTTATCAGCACTAAATACGTATGATGTATTTCCAAATTCAGCACTTGATAATTCTATTGAAGTAATATTTTTAATATCATCATTTAAATCATAAGTAAATTTTGTTTCAGATGGATAAATTGTAGTATTTCTATTTCTTGAATCTATATTATAAACTATTGTTTCCATATATATTAATATATATATAATTTTTTATTTAATTAAGTTTCGATTAAAATTTTAAATAAATATATTTTTTAATATAAAATGAAAAATAATTTATTAGATGAAATTATTATTTGGTCAGATAGTTATATTCGTAGTATAAGATTTAATTATAATATTAATGGTAATTTTAAAAACACAAATAATATATTTAATAGTATTTTTAATTTTATTAAATTAGTAGGTTATAAAGATTATGTAATGATTTTAAATAAAAATATGTATATGAATAAAAAATTTAAATTATTATTTAAGAAATTGAAATTAAATAAAGATTTTACTATTTTACAATTAGGTGTTGATAACAAATCTGATTTAAAAATATTTGATAAAATATATTCAATAGGTGCTTTTATTATTAATTTAAAAAAAATAGATTTAATAAATTTTATTTTTGATTTGAATAATTTATTTTTTGAAAACATAATAGCTTCAAATGATTTATTTTTAATGCACCCATTTAGATATAAAAAATATTTTAGTGTTAAAGAAATAAAAGTATTAAATAATTACATAAAATTTGATGGTAGAATATTTAAAAAGGATATGTTAACTATTAATCGTAATTATAAAGATCCATTATCTAATAATAATAATCATTTTAATAATATTAGTCAGGTATATGTTTCAGACAGTTTAAAAAAATTTTCAAATAGAATAAAATTAAAATATAATTTAGTTGATTATAATAATCTAAGTGAACCTTGTTTGTTTTTTGGTTTATATAATAGTAATGATATTTATAAATTATCCAATCATAAAGGTAAAAGATATGTTTTATGGGGTGGATCAGATGCTGACAAAAATCAACATAATCATAAATTATTACTAAAATTAATTAGTGAAATTAAAATAGATCATCATTTTGCTATATCATTAAATATAAAAAAAAGACTTTTTAATTTGGGTTTTAACTCAGAATTGATTAATTTTAATTTAGTAGATAATAATTTATTTAAACCAGTAAATAAAGTTGGTAGTAAAATTTATATTTATAATGGAAATAATAAAGGTAGAGAAGATATTTATGGTGAAAAAATTTACAAAGAAGTTATAAAAAGAATACCAGAATTTGAATATATTTTTAGTAATCAATTAAATAAAAACTATGAAGAAATGCCTTCTGTTTATAGTGAATGTTTTATAGGGTTAAGATTAACTAGCAATGATGGAAATGCTAATACAGTTCAAGAAATGAATGCAATGAATATTCCTGTTATTCATAATGGAAGTGAAATTAATAGTTTGAGTTGGGATGATGTAAATGATGTAGAATTAAGAATTAGATATAGAAACATAGATATATTTAATGATTCAATAAAGAATTATAAAAAAATTTTATTTTTTTGTACTGATTATCCAGGATATGGAGGAGCATCTACTAATACAATTAAAATGATTAATTATTATAAAAAATTATACAAAAATATTATTGGTGTTTTTTTTACGAAAGAAGATATTAAAGTTAAGTTTGGTGAAAATATTTTTATAATTAATGATATTAATGAAATAGTTAAGTTTTTATATTTTAAACCTGATTTAATAATTTTAAGAAATTTCATAGAAATAGATATTGGTAAATATTTTAAATGTCCTGTTTATTTTTTGATACCAGGAATATTTAAACCTACTTTAGATAAATATTATTATGAGATAAAAGATAAAAATGAAATGGATAAATATATTCATAAAAGTATTTTACAAACAATCAGAAGAAGCGATAAGTCATTTTGTGCAAGTGCTCATACAAGAAATATTCTGAAAAAATATTACAATTTAGATGTAAATATTTTATTTTTTAACTATATATCTTATTATAACAAATTTATTAATTATGATAAAAATTTTGAAAATAGAAAATATGAATATGGAGTAGTTGTATCAAATTTTAATAGAAAAGTAAAAAATTTAGATAATATTATTGATAAATTAAAATTAAATAATAAGAAGAAAATATTAATAGGTTTAAATTCTATATCTTATAGTGGTTCAAAAATTAGAACTATTGAATTAATTTCTAATAATTTATTATATAAATATTATAAAGATATTAAATATATAATACAAGACAGTTTTTATGAATCATGTAGTAATGTATATGTTGAGAGTAGATTTTGTGGTTGTAAAAAAATTGGTATTAATGATATTATAGTTGATTCTAATATTAATTTAGGTGATAAAAAAACTATTAGTAATAATAAAAATAATGATTTAATAATAATAAATAGTAAAAAAAAATATGATATTAAAATACTTTCTAATTTATCAATGAATAAAAATATTATAAAACTAAATGATAATAAATCAATTGGTATAATTAATAATTATATTAATAATTTATTTGAAAAAAGAAATTTGATAATTAATATAAAGAAAAGAAAGTATAAGAGCATATTTAAAGTATTATATTTTATAAATATAGATTATTTTATTAGAAAAATGTCAAGGGTTAGATTTCACAGTATATTAAAATTATTGGAATATAATAATATTATATTGTATTTGACTGGTCCTGGATGGTATAATTATGATGATTCTATAACTATGGAAAATAATATCAATAATATGAATATTAATTTTGATTTTGTTATATTATATAAGCCACTAGATAAATGTAATAATATTAATAAAAAAACATTCAAAAAAATAAAATTTTTAAAATGTATTAGATATAATGAAATGTGGGATGAAAGGTGGACAAAAAAAGAAATAAATACTTCTAGTAGTAATTTAATAATATGTCATCATTATAATGATTATTTAAAATATAAGGATATATATAAAAATGATATAAAAAGAAAATTTATATACAATCCTCATCATGCTAATCCTGATATATTTTATGATTATGGTAATGAAAGAGAGTTTGATATTTTATTAGCTGGTAAAAGTACTGTAAAACATTATCCCCTCAGGTATAGATTATTTAATTTAATTTATAATAATAAAAATACTAGATTAAAAAAATATAAAATATATGAACATAATCATCCTGGTTATAATAATGATTTATCTTTTCAAGATATTGCATTAATTGATTATTCAAAAAATATAAATAAATGTTATTTATGTATTGGTGGCACATCTAAATACAATTATAGATTAGGTAAATATGTTGAAATATCAATGTGTGGATCTTTAATTCTAGGTGATTTACCATACGAAGATAAAGAAAGGTTAAAAAAATTCGTTATTGTTGTAGATAATAGTATGTCTGATGACACAATATTAAATATAATTTGTAAAACATTAGATAATAAAAAGGAAATGAAAAGGAAAATGATTTTGGCAAAACAATGGGCTCAAAATTTTACTACAGAAAAATATTGTAAAATTTTAGTAGATTCAATGAAAGAATATAAAAATTATTATGATAATTATATTATTTAAATTCAATATTTATTAATTCAGGTCTTCTTTCTAATTTAGGCATTTTTATTAATTGATTATTTGTAGGTTCATCTATATTTCTAATTGATTTAATATTACGTAATGGTGCAGTTAAAGAATATTTTCTATCAACAATACATCCAGAGAATTTATTATAATTTTTACTTATATATGAATTTTCTAATATTTTAATTCTACAAGGTTGTAAATTATATTCATTTACATTAGAAATACTTATTATAATATCAGGTTCATTAGTCATTTTTAATCTAATAAGTAATTCATTTCTAACTGAGTAAGGAATTTTATGTTTATTTTTTATTTTGTGTTTATATATTTTTTTAAAATCATTATGATTTATATTTCTTGTACAATCATGACAATATACTTTTGCTTTGTAATCAAAATTTAATTCATTTTCTATTATTTCTAATCCATTATTTGTTTCTATTTTAGCTTTTTCTCCTCTATTTCCAGTTTTAATTATTGCAAAATTTCCTCTGTGAAATATAAATATCTTTGTAATATATTGATTATCTTTCCACTTGATCCCTTCTCCTAACTCAGATAATCCATTTATTATTATTCTATTTTCTAATTTTTCATTATTATCAAATAATCTAAATGCTCCTAAATAATCAAATTTATAATTTTCTCCACTTAAAGTTGTTATGTGAGGATCACCAACAGCTGTTCCAAGTAAAAAATTACTTGAACTAGAACTTCCTGTACATTTGTATTCCCAATCTGATTCAGCATAAGTTGTTGTAGGTGCATTTGTTGATGTAACTGATGAATCTCTATTAATTGTTCCAACAGAAACATTTCTACTTGTGCCACTATTATTATTTCCAGTTGAAAATAAAACATACCTTTTAAAAGAATTATCAAAATTTGATATTTCACCTGTATCTTCATTTTCAGTTTCAGCACTTGATCCAATTAAATCATTACCTGATCCTGTAATAAATAATCTAAATCTTGTTGTAACATAAATATTATTACTTACTATTTGATCCGGTAATAATCTATATTTTAAAACAGTAGATTGATCTGATGATAAGGCTGGAATTAACAAACCATCCAATGTTCCAAATGATCCACCGCTATTACTTGCTAATGTAATATTAGAAGCTCCTGATGCTAAACCTAATATACCACTAGCAGATCCAGAATCATTACCCCATCCAAAATATATACTAGCTCCATTTGATAGTGTTCCAGATTTTAAATAATATCTTGTATCAATTTCATCAGTTCCTCCTGAATTATTTAAATAGTTAGCACATGTGTTTAATTGTAAATTATTTGATGAGAAATCAAAACTACTACCTGATCCATTAGTTATTTGAAGAATCCATCTTGATCCATGTGTTAAAGAAATTGATGAAAACTGATTAGTTGCTCCATTTAATAGATTATTATTGGTTGTATCATTATAGCCATCAGTGTTTCCCATAGTTGTACTTGAATTGTTATCAATGTAAACTGTATCCATATACATTCCATTATATGTTTTTGCAGTACCGTCTGAAACAGAAGCATGAGTAATCAAATAATAATCAGGAGTTTGGCAGACAGCAGAACTTCTATTAATCCAGTCAGATTCTGCATATGTAGTAGTAGGTGCGGAAGTTCCAGTAACTGTAGGGTTTCTTGATATATAACCAGAAGATATATTATTAGAACTTCCAGAATTATTAACACCAGTAGAGAAAAGAAGATATCTTTTAAAAGAATTATCAAAATTAGAAATTTCACCGGTGTCATCATTTTCAGTTTCAGCACTTGTTCCTAATAAATCATTACCTGATCCGGTTATAAATAATCTAAATCTAGTTGTTACATAAATATTGTTACTAATTATTTGATCAGGTAATAATCTATATTTTAAAACAGTAGTTTGATCTGATGATAAAGCAGGAATTAAAAGTCCGTCTAAAGTTCCAAATGAATCCCCTGATTTTGTTGCAATAGTGTAATTTGATTGACCACTTGCTAAACTTAAAATACCACTTGCTGTTCCAGAATCATTACCAAAACCAAAATAAATACTTGCTCCAGCAGACAGAGTTCCACTTTTTAAATAATATCTTGTATCTATTTCATCAGTTCCTCCAGAATTATTTAAATAGTTTGCACATGTATTTAATTGTAAACCATTAGTTGAAAAATCAAAAGTACTACCTGATCCATTTGTAATTTCTACGATCCATTTAGAACCATATGTTAAAGAAATTGAAGTATTATTATTTGTAGCTCCATTTAACATATTACCATCAGTTGTATCATTATAACCATCTGTATTACCCATTGTTGTATCCGAATTATTATCAATATATATTGTATCAATATACATTCCATTAAATGTTTTACCACTTGAATTTGTAGGCATTATATTAATATAGATTATATTTTAAATTACGTTTCAATTAATATATAATTATATATTTTTTTATAATGAGTAATTTAAAAATATATATTATATCGGATGATATTCCTTTAACGCATCCAGAATTTAAGAAAAAATGGATATGTGATGTATTAAAGGAAGAATTTTCAGATTATTTTAAAGCAAATACAACTACAAACATATTAGAGGCTAATATAATTTGGTATTTAGCTCCATGGAATTATAGGAAAGTACCTTCTCAATTTAAAGATATAAGTGTTTGGAGAGAGTTTTTAAAAGAAAAGTATGTTATTTCTACAATTCATCATATTGATAATGAAAAATTTA
>Ga0066364_10000378_pt1 | contig 10244 bp, 9 predicted proteins | sample Knorr_S7_td_Surf_FD_70970 | JGI IMG/M metagenome (GOLD analysis project Ga0066364, IMG submission 70970) | Marine microbial communities from Southern Atlantic Ocean transect - Knorr_S7_td_SurfaceA_ad_6m_LV_A | ecosystem: Environmental > Aquatic > Marine > Oceanic | place: Southern Atlantic ocean...
CCTAAAAACTCACCATATACTGCTCCAGCTTATGCTGCAATTGAGGGTGTTGCTTTGGGAGCAATTACAATGGTTTTTGAAGCACAATATCCTGGTATTGGTATTCAGGCAATTGGTCTGACTTTTGGTATCTTGGCTTCACTTCTATTTTGTTATAAGAGCGGGATTATAAAACCAACTGAAAACTTTCGTCTTATGATTTTCTCAGCGACTATGGGTATAGCTTTATTATATTTAATAAGTATTATTATGTCGTTTTTTGGAAATAGTATTGGATTTATTCATTCAAATGGGTTGATGGGTATTGGTTTTTCCCTTTTTGTTGTTGGTATTGCTTCACTTAACCTAGTTTTAGATTTCGATTTTATTGAAGAAGGTTCTGAAGTCGGCCTTCCAAAATATATGGAATGGTATGGAGCATTCTCATTGATGGTAACTTTAGTCTGGCTTTATCTGGAAATCCTAAGACTTTTGGCAAAGATTAGATCGAGATAGATCTTGGAAAACTTATTTTTTGTAATTCTTGCTGCTTTGTCTCTCTTCGTTTTTTTTAAACTTGGAAAAGTAAAAGCATCAAAAAAACAAACTGACAGGGAAGATCGTATTAACAGGTTTAAATAACCTAGGAATTAATTATGTTAAAAAATTTATCTATACAAACTTTATTTTCTATTTCTCTTTTATTTTTAAATTCTCAATTAACTGCAAATGATGCGCCAATTATTTTGCCAGGAGCTCCCGGTGAAGAATCTAAGAATTTGGATGCCGAAGATGCAACAAATATCGCTAATACTTCCTATATTGAAGCTGACGTCAAGTTTCTTCAAGGAATGATAGTGCACCACGAGCAGGCAATTCTTATGTCTAGCATGGTTAGCAAAAGAACAAATAATCCTACTATTGTTGATTTGGCAGATCGGATTGATGCATCACAAGAGGATGAAATTAGCTTTATGGAAGGTTGGCTTAAAGATAGAGACGAAAATGTCCCTGAAGAAAATGAGCATTCTATGATGAGCCATCACAATATGGGAGATCATGACATGAGCATGCATCTAGATATGGTAGGTATGGCTAGTCCAAAACAATTAAAAGAATTAGAAAACTCTAAAAGTACTGACTTTGACAGACTCTTCCTTCAGTTAATGATTGCTCACCATGATGGAGCTCTTGAAATGGTAAAAGACCTAAAGAAGTTTTCAGGTGCTGCATATGATCCTATTTTGAATGAGTTTGTGTCTGACCTTGTTAATGATCAGGGTGTAGAAATTGAAAGAATGAACACTATTGCTGTTGGTTTATCTGATGATCCAAGATCTGGACTTGCTCATGGTCTTTATACTGCAGATGAAGCAATTCTAAATTTAGAATTGATAGCTTCATTAAGAAAACCAACAGGTTTTTATGATCCAAGCAATCCCGAAGGTAAAGGCTCAGAAGATCTCACTGAAGATAATGAAGGTAAAACGACCGAGGAGATTTCAAGATCTCTTAGATCACCGATGCTAAGTTTTTCAAATACTGATATGGCATTTAGAGATGACTTACTGGTTGCAGGAAGTTATCACGGCTTCAATATGTATAAGATTGACTCAGACGGAATCCCCAATCTTATATCATCAGTTGTTTGTCCAGGTGGTCAAGGTGATGTATCAATTGTTGGTGACATACTTATTATGTCTGTTGAAGAGAACAGAAGTAGAATAGATTGTGGACTTGAAGGTGTTAGCAGAGACGCAAGTCCTGAGAGGTTTAGAGGAATCAGAATATTTGATATCTCAGATTTAGAAAGGCCAAAACAAGTCGGTGCTGTTCAAACCTGCAGAGGTTCTCATACTCACTCTGTTGTCGATGGGCCAACAGCGGATGGAAAAATAATTGTCTATAACTCTGGAACTGGCGGAGTGAGAGATGATGAAGAGATGGAAGAATGTGTAGGAAATATTGCTGGTGATCAAAGAACAGCATTATTTAGAATAGATGTTATAGAGATACCAATTTCTGACCCATCTAAGTCTAGGATTGTATCAAGCCCAGCTGTATTCGCTGATCCAGAAACTGGGTCATTAGCTGGTCTATGGAGAGGTGGTGATCATGGAGATGATACTCAGGATACTCGAAGAACAGATCAGTGTCATGATATTACAGTCTTCCCATCAGCAAAGATAGCTGCAGGTGCTTGTTCTGGAAATGGAATACTTTTTGATATTTCTGATCCATATAATCCAAAAAGATTAGATGTTGTCACTGATATTGGTTTTGCATATTGGCATTCGGCTACTTTTAATAATGATGGAACTAAAGTTATCTTCACTGATGAATGGGGTGGTGGTGGAAGAGCTAGATGCAGAGCATGGGATCCATTAGATTGGGGAGCTGATGCCATTTACGATATTGTTGATAACAAATTAGAATTCAGAAGTCATTACAAAATGCCAGCTCCGCAAATGGAAACAGAAAACTGTGTTGCACATAATGGCTCAATAATTCCAATTCCAAACCGCGATATTTTCGTTCAAGCTTGGTATCAAGGCGGGCTTTCAATAATGGATTTTACAGATTCTTCAAATCCTATCGAGATAGCTTACTTCGATAGAGGTCCGATTCTTAAAGATCTTTTAATATCCGGGGGTTATTGGTCGACTTATTATTATGAAGGCTATATCTATGGCACGGAGATTAAAAGAGGTTTAGATGTCTTTAAACTCATGCCAAGCGAATACCTTAGCAAAGAGGAAATTGCTGCTGCAGAGAATGCCTATCCTGCTCAAGGTCCCAGGGTATTCAATCCACAGCAACAAGTTCCTTTAGTTTGGCCAAGTGCTGGATCTTAATAGCTATAGTCAATAGATATGTCTAATAATCTTTTCTTGATAGGAAGAGTACTAATTGGCATATATTTCCTACTACCAGGAATTGCAAAAGTATTCCTTTTTTCAGCAAACTTAGATGTTGTTATTACAAAAGAAGTACCCTTCCCCGTTTTTTCTTTGTCTATTGTGGCAGCTGCTCAGATTTTACTAGGATCATTTATTATTTTTGGAAAACATTTAAAAATAAGCTCTATTGGCTTAGTAATAACTACCTTACTCATAAACTTTTATATTCATGATTTTTGGAACTTAAATGGAGACCCAAATCAAGCTCATGAGACACAAAATTTTGTGAAGAATTTGGGTATCCTAGCCGGATTATTAATTTTATCTAAAGAAGACTAGCTTCCTTTTTTATTTAAGTGGAATAACGTGTATACTTTTTGATCCTAGGTTTAAGGAAAGCCTTTCAACTTAGATTTTTGATTAGAAAACATTTAAAATAATTTTATGGATAAATCAGTATTAATCTTTTATGCGATACCAGTTTTTTTTCTATTAATAATAATAGAATTCATCTATGGTCTCATTGTTAAAAATAATACATATAGAATTAATGATACTTTTGTTAGTATCTCTATCGGTCTAATTAGCAGGTTCCCAGTTATACTGAATCTAGGCTTTAATGCTTTCCTTTTTACGTTGGCGGCTACAACCTTCAATCTTAAACTGCTTCCATTGGATAGCTGGGTAACTTGGGTTATAGCTTTCTTAATGTATGACCTAACCTACTATATCCAACATAGACTGCACCACGAAATAAAAATCTTGTGGGCTACGCATGTTGTTCATCATCATGGTGAAGAATATAACCTAGCTACAGCTTTGAGGCAGACAAGTACAGGCTTCCTTTGGAAATGGATGTTTTATGTTCCAATGATGGTTGTTGGGATACCTGCGGAAGTATTTGCAACAGTGGGTGGAATTAATCTTCTATATCAATACTGGGTTCATACTGAACATATTCCTAAACTAGGCTGGATGGAAAAGATTTTTATTACTCCATCGAATCATAGAGTTCATCATGCAAAAAATCCCGAATATATTGATGCAAACTATGGAGGCGTCTTTATTATATGGGACAGAATCTTTGGGACTTACATCGAAGAAAAAGATGATATTAAGCCCGTATATGGAACTGTTAAAGCATTAAATAGCTGGAATCCAGTCTGGGCAAATTTTCAAGTTTTCTACAATATGTTCTTGGATTCTATGAGAACTAAAAAACTCTCTGATAAATTTAAAGTTTGGTATGCCCCAACTTATTGGCGTCCAAGTGATGTTGAAGAAAAGTATCCAAGCAAGCCAGTTGATTTAAAGAATAAATATAATCCTTTTATGTCAACTTCAACCAAAGTCTTTGCTGCAATACAGATGCTAGCGATGATTTTGATTTCTAATTCATTATTTCTGAATATAAATAGCTTTTCATATGAGCAGGTAGCAATTTTTGGCGCCATTTTGGTTGTCATTCCAACAATAACTGCATTATTGATGCAAAATAGCCCTTTTGCACTTCTAAGTGTGGGTACCTTTAATTTAGCTATTTTGATTGTTTGTTTGTCTGGCCTAGTCCCTCTTCAAGCTCTTGCTTCGCAATTTACATTATTTACTAGTTTGATAAATATATTATTCTTTGTTTATCAAATAACTTTTGCTGGCAAATATGAAGAATTCAAACTTAGTAATATCAGATCGTAGATTCCTCAGGTCTCCTTTTTTTAACTGTTATCATCACGAAGATGTTCTTTATGGAGTCTATAACAATAGGTTATATCCTCTTAGCTGTGGATATGATGACCAAGATCATTACAGGCATCTTCGAAAATACTGTTGCTTGTATGATGTGCCTGAAACTCCTTTAAGAATAACCGGCAAAGATAAGAAAAAGTTCTTAGAAAGAATATTTACTAGAAATATAGATAAAATCAAAACTGGAAGAGCCGTGTATGCATTTGCATGCAATCATGATGGTGGAATATTGATGGATGGAGTTTTGATGCATCCTGGTGAAGATGAATTCATTTATGTTCAAGCAAATGGTGATTTCATAAACTGGGCAACTGCAAATATCGGCAATCTTGATGTAAAAATAGAAGACTTTAACTCTTGGGTTCTTCAAATCCAGGGGCCGACATCGCTAGATATTCTCTCAAAAATTTCTGATATAGATTTAGAAGAATTTACATATTATTCCTGTTCTAAAGTAAGAATACTTGATAAAGATTTTTATGTTTCCCGGTCTGGCTGGACTGGAGAAAAAGGTTTTGAGCTATATTCAGATGGTAATAATTTCATAGGAGAAGAGCTTTGGAATTATCTCCTTGAAGCTGGAAAAGAAGAGAGGCTCATTGCTTCAGATATTGCGTCAATGCATATAAGAAGGATTGAGGCTGGAATACTAGATTATGGGACAGATTTTGATCAAAGGTTTGATCCTTTTGATCTTGGATTACAAAAGTTTATAGATTTTGATAAAAGTGACTTTATCGGAAGAGATGCGTTAGTTAAAAAAGAGAAAAGTCCTATAAAAATTAGGGGCATAAAGTGTCCTTCTGAAAAACCGATTGTTGATGACGAATTGCTTTCACTTGATGGAAAAGTTATTGGATCTGTAACAGCTGGTGCGTGGTCTCCTTTTCTTGGAACAGGTATTGCTATTGTGCAACTAAACTGTGATTTAGAGAATGTTGGTGAAGTCAAATTAAAAAATAGTACTGGTATTCATGATGTTAAGATATGTGACTTACCTTTCCATGATAAAGAAAAAAATATTCCAACAGGTTAGAAATGTTTAGTGATAAAGAATTAATTTTTACTGCGGAAACAACACCAGACCTTTCTATGGATTTGGGAAGTAGTATCAGTAAAATTATTCCTTTAATTGGTTTAGCGGATGCTGTAAATATTACTGATTCACCAAACTGTAAAACTAAATTATCAAGTATTCTTGTTGCATCAGAGATTAAGAAGAAAGGACTAGACGTTATTCTCCAATTAACAGGAAGGGATAGGAATAGGATTGCCATTGAGTCTGAAATAATTGGAGCTGCGTCTATAGATATAAATAAGATCCTTTGTTTAACAGGCGATCAGCCTAGTGAGGATGGCCCTAAAGCAGTAAATGAATTTAATGGTGCCTCTCTTATTGAGCTTATAAATATATTAAATTCAGGAAAAATAACAGATGGAACGGAAATTGCCGCAACAAAAGAAATATATGCTGGGGCTGCAGATGATTTATATACCCATCAGTCTAAGCCAGAGGCAGTTAATTCCCTGATATCAAAAATAAATTCAGGTGCTAAGTTTGTCCAAACTCAATATTGCTTTGATATTGAAGTAATTAAGTTTTATTCAAATTTACTCTTAAATAATGGTAAAAATGCTTCTTGGAAAGTATTAGTTGGTATGGGTCCTTTGAAGTCTGCAAGACAAGCAGATTGGATGAGAAAGAATCTTTGGGGGATAAATATCTCTGATGAGATCATAGATCGATTAGATAAGAGTGAGGATCCAATTTCAGAAGGTGAGAAAATATGTATTGAGCTCATTGACCAGATCAAAGATCTTCCTGGTATTGATGGAGTCCATCTGATGGGTCCTAATTGTGAAACTCAGTCTGCAAATATAATCAATACTTTCACCTAAATCTCTTTTTCTTTTTTTATTTGCTTAATATATATACAATATGCAAATTAATGTGGGGCTATAGCTCAGCTGGGAGAGCACCTGCTTTGCAAGCAGGGGGTCCGCGGTTCGATCCCGCGTAGCTCCACCATTTAAATTCTGGTATTAAGCTTCTTTATAAGGGTTCCACAAAACTAAGTTTTTAGTTTTAATCCTATTTACAAAGAGTTTATATCTTGATTGCTCAGCACGCCATTCCTCTAACCAGTTTTCACCATCTCTTTCAGCATCTATGAAAACCGCATTTGTAAAAACTAATGGGATAATTATGGAGAGATGCACAATGATACTAGTCATAATATTATATCCAATAAAGCCCAACCAGAAGATTGCAATTAATCCAAATGCAACACTCCAAATCGTAAATAATACAAGCATAAAATAAGCTTGTAAGCTTGGATCTGGAATATGCTTCAATGGATTATATTTAACATCCATGACAACTCTCCAAGTATCAACAATGAACAAAATGATTCGTCTAAATATACTTGGTTTCCTCATATATTTATATTAGCGAAAAAAAAATTTTAATTAAAGAAATTTTGAAAATTTTTATGTCTTAGGTGAAGACAACGGTTTTGTTTCCATTTATAAGCACCCTTTTTTCTGCGTGCCACCTAACAGCTCTTGCTAGCACGATCGATTCGATATCATTACCTTTCCTAATAAGATCATCAATATTGTCATAGTGACTTATTCTCTCAATATTCTGCTCAATTATTGGTCCTTCATCTAAATCCGGGGTTACAAAGTGCGCTGTTGCCCCAATTAGCTTTACGCCTTTAGAAAAGGCCTGCTCATAAGGATTTGCTCCTTTAAAACTTGGAAGAAAGCTGTGGTGGATGTTTATACATTTTCCAAACCATTTATTGCTCAAGTCTTCTGTTAAAATTTGCATATATCTTGCTAGAACAATCATTTCTGCCCCTGCGTCATCTACAACCTTTTGAAACAGAGATTCTTGCTTTCTCTTTGAATCCAGATTTTTTTCTATTGGAAGAAAGTGAAATGGGATGTTATTAAATTCGACAATCTCTCTAAAATCTTCATGATTTGAGACGACTCCAACAATTTCTATTGGCATATTTCTATACTTTGCTCTGAAAAGAAGATCATTAAGACAATGACCCAATTTAGAAACTGCAATTACTGTTTTTACTTTTTTTTCTTGTTCATCTATTGTCCAGACCATATCTAATTCGATGCCAAGTGTTTGCAGCTGTGAACTAATTTTATTAATAACCGTCTTTGAGTTAACTGAAAAAACGATTCTTGAAAAGAAAGATTGTGTATCTTCATCGGAATAAGATTGAACATCAGTTAAAAAAGCATCATTGCCATATAAAAGAGAAGAAATTTTTGACTGTATGCCTGATCTATCCGGGCAATGAAAGCTTAAAATAAAAGATGTGGACAATTTACTTACTGACTTTCTTCTTCACGAATCTTTAATTTAGATAAACTATTTTTATCTTTTAAGCTCATGATATATGCAGCTATTGATAATAATAAAATACCAGAGGCCTCATAAATTATATTTATTGCATCTAAGCCCTTACTCTGAAGAATTATCATTCTTGTCAAGGCAGTTATAGCAATAATTATAGGTAGCGTTACTGGTATTCTATTATCTCTATAAAACACCCCCACCATTCCAAGCACTTCAGCATAAATAAATAATAAAAACAGATCACTTAGGTTTACAGTCATAACATCAAATATTCGCACAAGCTCAATTATGGTTGCTCCAATAGTTGCTAAAGCTATCAAAAGAAGTATTGCTTGCTCAACTATCCAAATAGATGATTGAATTGGATTGCTCTTTTTATTCATACGAAACCTCTCTTTTTTGATTATATGACCCATAAATGCTGTGAAGAAAATAGAACCAGAATGCATTAATTATAGGTTCAACAAAAGCATCAACAGCAGCAAGATTAACAGTAGCTGAAAATATAATTACTGCACACATTGTTGCAATAAAGATATGCCCGACAGTATATACAATTGTCAGAGTGAGCTTCCCTAGGATTTCGGAACAAAATTTATGCAGTGCATAAAACCAAAACCCATTTATGACTGGTTCAATGAATGCATCAACTGCTGCAAGATTTAAAGATGCATCAAAGATATAGGCAGCACAGAGAATTGCTATCCAAATATGACCTACGGTATATATTACAGCAAGGCCAAAACTCCCAAGATTCTTTGCGAAAGCTTCGAATCTGTTTATCAGGGCTAAATAACTTTTAACAATATATTTAGTCATGTTTAGATTCTATATGGATTTATTTAAATAATACAAATTTTATTATGAAAAAGGGTGGCCAAAGAGCCACCCTTTTGAATGATTAGAGAGAATAACCGTCAAAAAAGGGGAAAGTATATTGCATTCTAATCATTTATAAAAAGTCTTAAGTTAAGGGCGACTAAGTCGCCCTTTTTTTAAATGAAGAGCTAAAGGGTTTGTGATTAAAGGAAGTATTGCCCGATTAACTCTTTATCCTCAACTTAAAACTTATTAAACCTCAAAATTAGAAGCTTCGTGATAGAGAGAGTCTTACGTTTCTTTCTCTTCCTACTGAAACTTGATGAGTGCTGTGTGCATGAGGGAAATATAACTTATCTGTTAAATTTTCCATGTTTAACTGAAGTCTGAAATCATCAGAAAGCATATAGTAAAGCGCAGCATCAACTCTTGTATAAGCAGGTAGCATTTGTGTACCGCCATCCTTAATAAGTGAGTCGCCCTGATGCATAACACCTACAGCCCATCCAAGCTTAGGATTCATTGAAACGTTTGCCCACATTGAGGCTGTTGTTTCAGGAACTTCTCTCGCGTCTTTAGTGCCATTCTTCGCATCTATGATATTTGAAAGGCCAAAAGTGAGGTCTAGCTTATCGTTGACTCTCCCTTTAAGCTCAAGTTCCATTCCATTAACTTCAAGACCTCTTTCAACTATATATTCAGCGCTTGACCCATCATAACCAGCCTTATCAGCTTTGCTGTCAAAGTAAGCTGCGGTTAAGCTGAGATCAGAAGTTAGGTCTACTTTTACACCTACTTCAGTATTCTCAAAATAGTCAGGTCGTAAAGTTTCACCTGAGCCAGGAGATCCGCCTGTAAGTTTTTTGTACTGTTCACCAGATCTTGGTGCAAAACTTTCACTATAACTATAGTAAACAGATACAGTGTCTCTTGGTTTATATATTAGTCCCATTCTAGGAGAAAATTCGCTGTCTTCTCTTGCTGCTGATGTTCCATTCTTAATATCATCCACAGTCACATCAAAAGTGTCATGTCTTCCACCCAGGACAAGAATTAAGTTATCAGTAACATCAACTTGATCCTGAATAAAGAAAGAAGCAACGCTGATATCAGTCTCTGTACTTGATTTAAGGGAACAAGGATTTGTATATTCTACTGACGTGGGAGCTCCGCCTGCGGTTACAGTAAAGTCCATTGGATCAGTAATATTGAATGACTCTTGATCATAACCACTTGCTGAGCAATCTTTTGAAGTCCAGTAAGTGTTAAATCTAAAGTTACTATTCTCTGTTTCAATGCTTTCAAAACCAGCAAGAACCGTATGTGTAGTATTTCCAATAGTAAGTTCATTTACTAAGCTACCAGAAAGTATAAAGTTATCTCTCTCTGTTGGATCATGATAACCATCCATT
>Ga0066364_10000379_pt1 | contig 10232 bp, 8 predicted proteins | sample Knorr_S7_td_Surf_FD_70970 | JGI IMG/M metagenome (GOLD analysis project Ga0066364, IMG submission 70970) | Marine microbial communities from Southern Atlantic Ocean transect - Knorr_S7_td_SurfaceA_ad_6m_LV_A | ecosystem: Environmental > Aquatic > Marine > Oceanic | place: Southern Atlantic ocean...
ACTGCCTGGGATATGGTGGCAGCCGGTTTTACCAGTTTGGCCGGTTTTGATGTTGAGAAGGCTCAAGGTAAAGTCATCAAGCCATTCCTCTATGAAATCTTAGTTGAAGGAACTAAATTAGGTGTTGATGTTGGTGATTTTCGGTCTCTAGCAAAAGTGGTTCGAGAGCCCCATCACGAATTCATTCGTCAACTGTATCCACAGTGCTTCGTCGAAGAAGATGAAGATGGCAAGATGGATGTTCCTACTTGGGAAGAGGTAATGATGGAGTTCGGCCTTGCCGATTTTGAAGAACGGTTGCCAAAATCTACCAGAAATGACCTTGCAAGACGCCTTTCTGCGTTCTCTTCTGGAGTCAACCAACTACTATTTTCGAATGGCGTGCCTATCGATATTGACTCGTTTGTCGAGCCAGCGATACCTGGTAAAATTCCGCTCAATATTGTCTATCTCAACACCATACAAGACGAGGCCCAGAAGCAGTATTTCGTGCAGGAATTATCTCGTGAATTATATGATTGGATGTTGACCCAACAACCTGCTGAAGGAGAATTAAAACTACTATTCTTCATGGACGAAGTAGCACCATATCTACCGCCACATCCTAGAAATCCACCAGCGAAGGATCTCATCAAATTAATCTTCAAACAAGCAAGAAAATACGGTGTAGCCTGCGTTTTAGCGACACAAAATGTTAGCGACGTTGATTACAAGATTCTCGCTCAAGCCAATACTACCTTCATCGGTCGGTTCACCCAACCACAAGATGTTGAGAAAGTCAGACATCTATTGAAAGAAAGTGGTGGCGATCAAGATTTAGTTGCCCAGTTGCCTACTCTTGGACCTGGACAGTTCCAGATGGTTGCTCCAGACGTAGACCCTGCACCAGTGCCAATTCAGTGTCGTTGGTTGTATACTGACCACGGTGCACCGCTAAATGAGGACCAAGTCGAGGAACTGATTGGTGAAGAAATACGTGCTTGGGCAAAAACCAGATCGGCTGGTAAGTCGAAAAACCGTGGTGCTGGAGCGGCAAAGGCAGCTAGTCGAGGTTCGTCATGGAATAAATCAGACGTCAAAGACGAGCTTGGTTTAGTTGAGGCGGCGAGAATCAAGGCAATTGGTGGCATGACTGCCGCGGCTCATGGTGTCGTCGACGATTCAGCCTTCGAGGTTCGGTTAATGGGCGGCTTAGCCGTCTTGAAAGACGGCCGAGATCCGCTTTACACTATGCAAGCAGCGGCAAATACCGCTTCAGTTGTCGCACTGGGTTGGACATTGATTGCCTTGATGCTAGCCTGGCGTGACCGAGAGCTGGATTGGTGGTGGATTCTCGCTGGAGCTGGTATTTCTGCAATAACCGGGTTAGTGATCGCGTTGGAAGGATTGCTATCTCATGATACTGAATTACTAAGGAAATTAACAAAATTCGCCCGCACTTTCCAATTATTCCTCGTCGCTTGGTTATGGATTCTGGTGTTGTGGTCAGAATTTGGTGATCTGAATCTAAGAGGTGCTCAACCTGTACTAGAAATTGTCGTAGTTTGGGTTTCAGTCTTCGCAATTATTGAGTTTGTTAATCGCTTCAGGTTAGGTAAAATACGCTGGAATGGTAGTAGTGCCTTGGACAAAATTGTCGGGTTTTCAACCGTTCTTACCGGGGCTCAGATTACTGAAATGAAATCTAACTCTTCACAAATAATGTCCGGACTGCGCCTCGGTTTGCACTGTTTTACCTTTGTCTGGCTAGCTTCCCTTCTGATGCTGTCTGAAGGAGTCTTACCAGACACTACTTCACTTGCGTCAAGTTGGGGTAGACCAACCCTATGGCTAGCCTCAATGTATGGTTTAATTGTAATATCCGAGCTCTGGTTGAGAATGCGCGGTCGCATGCCGAACGAATATTGATTTCTGCGAATTTAGCCTATTTGCTGGATATTTAGTTATATACTTCATAAATATAGTTGAGCATATGCAACCGCAAGATGCGCAGATGATGGGGCAAGTGGCACCCGCAGGAGCAATGGGCCAGCAAGTGATTATAGTACAGAACAAAAGTGGTGGACCGAAGGTTTTCGGAATCATCGCCATTGTCCTCGGTGGTATCGGAGTCATCCTGAACGGATTAAATTTCACCGCTGATTTAGGCGACCTTGGTGGTGGGCTAGTTGCTCTTTACTACATACTGACGTTGCTAGGTGTTGTGAGTAACGGCATGTTTGTTTATGCTGGTATTCTGTTATTCCAGTATCGAAAATCTGGAGTATGGTGGGGCTTTGGTGCAGTTGGAGTTGGTGTATTAAGCACCGTGATTATATCGTTGGTGATTGCCTCTGCTCTAAGTGAGCTTGACGAGGGTCTTGGCGAAGCAGTTGCAGGATTTGGCTTAATCTCTGCTGGATTGCAGGCTGTGTGCTGTAGCGCTGTAGTCGCACTGCCACTCTTGATGAACGGCGCTGACCTTGATTGAAGCTTTAGCGAAAGTAGTCGCATTAACATCCTCGGATGTGTTGATATACGCGAGTGAGTCCGTTTAGGCTACTGCAGGAGTCGCCCAGCTTGGTCAAAGGCGCTGGGATGAGGTCCCAGTCCGTAACGGTTCGCAGGTTCGAATCCTGCCTCCTGCACCACTAATCGATACAAAATATTGCTCGCAAATTATTCACTGTCGGATTTTTGAAAATTCCATGAGCGCCCGAATGTAAATCACTGTAATGTTAGACATGCATTTGACGAATCTGGCCGCTTCGACTGGGTTTATTGGTAGCATGATTGGTCATACAGACATGGTGACGGGACAGATAATTTCAGATCTGACATTTTGAGCAATAGTCTAACCGGCGACCTGAAAGGCGGGTATGAACAATTAGCGAATCGCAAGTGTGACAGGCTAACCCGTCCCTAGTGAACACGTAGTGCCTTGCTTGGTACCTCGATAAGCCGTTGTCCCGTAGGGTTTTGTACAATTCTTGCGGCACAGTTACGCCTTTCTCATGGTAGGCAAGGGCGGTTATTTCAATCGCTGATCGGGCTAATCTGTGGCGTTCATCCTCGGTTAGTGAACCGGTTTTGCGATATGGGCTGATTCCGGCAGAAAACAGAATTTCGCTGCGCAGATAATTACCTACACCTGCAAGAAAGCCTTGATCTAACAACAATCCGCTTAGTTGCCTTCTAGCAAACTTTTGGTTTGATATCTGAGCGAGAACATCATCGTAACTGACCTCTAGATCTGCAACATCCGGGCCTAATTTTGCCAAATAAGGATGGCCGGGCAACTCCCATGGCTCAAGAATCTCAATATCCGTTGCCGACCATAATCGGGCGATGTGTTTATCATTTCCAAACAGCACTCGGAGCGCCCTATTGGTTGGTTTTGGCTTGGTTGTGGCGCGATTCACGGTCCATCGCCCGTATAGTTGATTATGGCTATACATCACATAATCGCCTACTGAAATTAGTAAACCCTTAGAGCGTGCTTTGACATACTCGACTTCTTTATTTAGGAAGTAGTGTTCTAATCCTTCTACCGTTTTGTAGTGAAATTCTACCTGACTGACCGGTTTACCAACAAGTGCTTTGGCAATCCGATTGGCTGCCCGATGTATTTCAGGACCTTCAGGCATGGAAATCTGTCACTCGGCTTGGGTTTAAACAGATGTTTGTTGACATTATCCTATGCGGCGACGATGGAGTGAAGAACGGCGCAGCAACCAACAACAGGCTGAGTGGATTGTTAGTTGGTTGAGAAAGCATGGTCCTGCAACCATACGAGAAATTGTTGCAGCTCTAAAAAATGCGCAAAGAGAAGTGAAGGCGCACATAATTCAGCGAGCGCTGATAAGGTCGCCATTTGTTGAAAAAATAGGAGAAAAAAGCGTCAACGGAGAAATCCATTCGATTTGGCAATTTTCTGCGGATTAGTCGTGTCTAGAATTGATTTAGGTTACTCATCGGATACTACTGCGCTAACGATGGTTACTGGGACAACTGGTCGATCGTTGCTTCCAGTCTCTACTTCTGAAATTGTTGTAACATGTTCACAACCAGAAATTACCTGTCCGAAAACTGTATGAACGCCATTTAGCCAAGTGTGCTCGCTAATGTCTTCTGGCATAATGAAAAATTGTGAACCACCAGTATTTGGTTGACTGGTTTTTGCCATCGAGACCATGCAAGGCAGGTGGCGCAGACCATTGTCTGCTTCGTCTGGCAGGGTGTAACGTGTCTCGCTACTGCAATCTGCTGCGTTGATCATTGCGTCACCGTCACAATAACCATACCACTGTGCAGCATACCCGCCTGTTCCATCATTATTTTCAAAGTCCCCGCCTTGTATCATGAAGTCATCAATAATCCGGTGAAATGTCACATTATCGTACATTCCGGCTTGAGCAAGACGTCGTAGATTATCTGCGTGGTATGGGGCTTGAAGATGATATAATTCAATTACGATTGTGTGGGACAGTGTTGCATTGCTTGCCGATTCTGCATGAATTATTTGCATTGTTACCGTACTGGTTTCACCTTGATAGACTGGGATAACGGTTTCTTCAACAATGCAGAGCTCTGACGCAGTGTCCCAAGTTGTTCCACTACCACAGTATTCGCTGCCATCTAATGACTCATTATCTATACAGCCGGGCAGCCATACTGTAAGTACTAGTAGACTAATTAGGCAAACAGCCCTACTGTGCAGACTGGTGGGTCGTGTTCCGTTCATGGCTGGGCCATGGATTGGTTACTTTTAACCTGTAACAATTAGTTAGCAACGAATTATTCCGCGGCTTCGGCGGAGCCTGGTGCCTCTAGATTGCCAGTTATCATCATAACTCCGATCACGATATGAACTAGCATTGTGACCGGGAATATCATGTCGAAATATGACGGATTATTGAGTATCGGTGCCATGCTAAAACCAAGACCTACAGGCATCAAAAGCGACCACATGTAGTCGGTTCCGGACGGCCTCTGCATCATAAATGCCGTCATACCGACAAGTATCATACCCATGCCCCACATTACTGGCATCATGGCCCAACCAGAATTGGCTGCGTCCCAGGCGCCTCTAACAGATGTCATTTGGTCAGCTTCGTCATCCCATGCTTGATCATCGTCTGCATCGATTTCGAAGTCGATATTGTTGATGGAGTTTACATTACCGCCAAAGCCTGCCATGAATAAGGCTAGTGCAGCAATGATGCACATCCCTGCGACGGTAAGCATCTGCTGGTGCATCTCTCCAGCGCCCTTTTTCATTTTTTGGACTAATAGATAGAGTCCGCCGAACATAACAACGATGCCGATTGTTGCAATCGCAAGCATCATCATCAACGGCATTCTATCTTCAGCAAACAATATGGCAATAGCGTCTGCTCCAACCTCAGAAGTCTGTGGCCAGCTAAAAAAAGCTACCATCAATAATATTGGTCCACCGGCAAGCATGTAAGGTGTTAAATCTCTCCCCATGAGGAAAAATCGCACTATTGACCTATAACCGTTGCGTTGGGTAAGTTGTTAACAAGCCATGTTTCGTCGGTTTCCGGCTATTGCCGGATTTAATAAAAAATCAGAATCAGGCAGATTTACTGGTGGAGATTATCACTGCAGCAATCTTGTAGGGGTCGCCGTTCGATGCAGGTCGGCGATCTTCTAGTCTACCTTTCCACCCGTCTTCGATCGTCCCAATTGGAATCCTTATTGATGCCCCTCTGTCTGATACGCCATAAGAGAATTCATGTATTGATTGAGTTTCATGCTTTCCAGTTAATCTCATATGATTATCTGCTCCGTAAACATCGATGTGTTCTTTGATGTTCTTGCCGAATGCTTCGCAAATCTTCGTGAATACGGCCTCATCACCCGATTCACGCATTGCAGTATTAGAGAAGTTGGCGTGCATTCCGCTACCATTCCAATCAGTGTCGCCTAATGGCTTTGGATGCCAATCAATGGTTAATCCGTACTTCTCTGCATTACGCTCAGCTAAATATCTAGAAACCCAGATTTGGTCGCCAGCATCTTTTGCGCCTTTAGCAAATATTTGGTATTCCCATTGTCCGGCAGCGACTTCTGCATTAATCCCTTCAACATTCAACCCTGCTTCTAGGCACTGATTAAGGTGGTCTTCGATAATTTCTCGACCGAACGCGTTGGCGCCACCTACAGAACAGTAGAACTGTCCTTGTGGGGTCTGGTCTCTAGGGAATCCTAGGGGCAATTTAGTCTCTGGGTCCCACAGGAAGTATTCCTGCTCAAAGCCAAACCAGAAATCGTCGTCGTCATCGTCAATTGTTGCTCTTCCGTTGGATTCGTGAGGGGTTCCGTCTGCGTTCAATACCTCACACATAACCAAATATCCATTGATTCGATCTGGGTCTGGGTAAATCGCTACAGGCTTTAACAAACAATCTGAGTCGCCACCATCTGCTTGGAGGGTAGAAGAACCGTCAAAGGACCACATTGGGCACTCGTCTATCGATCCCCCAAAGCCACTACGAATCATGGTTTTGCTACGCATGCTTTGGGTCGGTTTGTATCCATCTAGCCATATATACTCTAACTTCGCTTTATCTGTCATAGTTATCATTCGCGTGGAAAAAAGCATAGTTTATATAACATCCGTTCAAAATTTTTACAATAACCTGAGTAAATGATTATGTAAAAGGCATAAATATTGCTCAAACTTACATACACAGGGTAATTTTTGTGAGTTGACTAAGCAAATGCGCGCGAAACGCGCTTGTATTGAGCATTCGAATAAATCAAGATTTTACTCGCTGAAAAACGGATTTTTCCACCGCCGGGGTAATTTATATCGGGGCTCTACGGTTGGTAATGTTATGGATGATGACGTAATGAGTATTGACAACACCCCACAAATGAGGCAGTTTGCCCAATTGTGGATGATGAGTGGCGGCATGGTCTTAGCGACGGTTAAGAGCATCTTAACTGATGGTCGGCCAATTGAAATGCCTGAAATCCCCGGGCGTGATTTCAAATCGGAAATCATTGAACTGAGTCACTCTTTCAATGAGATTGTTTCGAGGCTGAAATGATGGAGGTTCCGACCGGCAGTCATATTCGAAGATGGCGTAAATCCCTTGACATAACCCAAACTAATTTGGCAAAAATGAGTGGTGTGGCTCAATCGATAATCGCTAAGATTGAAAATGAAAACGTCGACCCTAGAGTTTCAACACTGCGGAAAATTGTTGAAGCATTAGCCAGATTCGAGAATCCAGAGTTATTACACACCGTTCAGGATGTGATGACTACAGATGTTGCGGCGCTGAGATATGAAGATACCATTCAAGTAGCCATCGATCGTATGGTCAAAGACGGTATTAGCCAGTTACCTGTACTATCTCCTGCCGGAGTTATACTAGGGATAGTTTCTGAAGACAGTATTTTGCAGAAGGGTGCACACAGAAATGGTGTTGTTGGATTAGTGATGGATACTAACCCTGCTATTGTTGACATTGGTCTTTCAGTTGCTGAGGCACGGAGAAGATTAACCGAAGTTGAGGCACTACTAGTTGTCGAAGCAGAATTACTTGTCGGCTTGGTCAGCAAAATGGATTTGGTGAGGGCTCTACGCCTCAACAGTATAGCTTGATTATGCGTTGTTTGCTGCAGATTCACCTTGTGGAGTGACGAGCGTGTTGCTGCCATCGCGGTAAATTACCGGAATTTCGACTGAAGATGCGCTGGGAATAACGTGCATAGAGCAGGAAGGAGTGCATGCCGGCGGCAAGTAGTCCTCACCAGACTCGGATAATACGAAGGTTATACCATGGTTTGCGGGCAGCAATGCATCGATACCTTGGAATTCCATCAACATGTTAACAGTCTGGCCTGGAATTACTGTTTGGGCATCGTAACCACCAGCATGATATCTCACATCCATGGTAGCATGGCCAAGCCTTATTCCGGTTTCTGAATCCTGCATTTCGATAAACACCTGCCCGCCATCGAATGATGGTACGGCGGTTAGATGGAATGTAGCTAAGCCAGAAATATGGGTGTCTAGGTCTTCAGCAATCGGTGGACAGTTGACAGTCACAGTATCTCCGCCGCCCAACACTAGACCGGCGCTACCGACAAATGAGCCACTGGTTTCACACTGCGTCATATCTAACGATATCCTGTCTGCATCAAGTGGTGGCCAAGTCTCTTCGATACGCCATTCACCATCATTGCGCTGTATTTGTGCGTGTAAAAGTGGTTTAGGTCCTATGCCCTTGAGGTAATACTCCATCCATTCAAACAAATCTTGGCCCCAATCCCAACGCGTCATGTTGTGAATCGCTTCACCACCGTAACCGGAGTCTTGTGCGTTGTGTTTAGTCCACTGATCTGGATAATTGTGTTCCCACTGACCGAGCATTCCGGCCACTTCATAACCAGCATCAATGTATGCTTGATACCAATTTGTTCCCGGCGGGCCACCAAATACTTGATGCGGATCGACGTTCCAATCCTGCATTCCTTGGACCCAGTATATGCTACCATTGTATTTGCCAAGCGCCTTGTCAATATGGCTTCGTTCATCATAATAGTTAGCCATGTAGGGGTCAAGTTCACCAAGACCATAGCGGGTTGGCCCAGCTAAGAATCCTTCAACGACGTCGGAGCACATATTATCTAAATCATCATCATCATAATCTAGGATGCTGCTGCCATAATTTGAATGCATGATTTGAGAACGGGCCTCTGCACTTCCGTTCTTGTAAAGCAGTGGGGCAAGCGCCGTAGTTCCAGAAATAGGAACAATCGTTTTGAGATGTTCGCTACCTTGTGCCGCGGCTTCCCATGCGGTAGCGCCCTCATACGATTTACCGTAGATTGCGACATTACCGTTACTCCAATTTTGATCGCCAAGCCATTCGACCGCCGAGTGAATGCCCAAGCCTTCACCATCACCTCGATAATCGAAACAACCAGTACTTTCCTCCGTAGCAAACACTGCAACTTGAGCCAAGGCATAGCCATGTGGAACGAAATTGTCGTATATGAACTCGCCTCGTCCAGCAGCGACAATGTTGGTTGGATTCGATTCGTCTCCGGGTTGTCCATATGAAAAGTATGGGCTAACTACTGCGATTACAGGGACTTGTTCACCATCCAGAGTATTCGATGGTAGCCAGTAGGATAGATGAACATCAGCACTATTCGGCCCGCCGCCCCAAATTCCAGTAGTGTCTACTGTTATAGTCGCTTCTTGAACTTCTAGCGCTTCATGTGGGCCGGGTTCGAGAACCATTGCATACGAACCATTCCAATTCCATTCTAGTTGATGCCTATCGTAGATATCGGGGTAAAGTGATTCGTTTTCCGCTTGGCCGGCATTAGATGGCGATGACAAACATCCAGATAGCGGTAGCATCACCAGCATAGCTACTAGCAACACCGCCTGACGCATGGTTTGGGGTTTGTGTCATATTCAATAAACTGATGCTTACCACTCTACCTCCGCAAGTTATGAGTTATAGCACCGCTTGGGTGTGAACATGCAGCCGAAGGATGTGTGGGGTAGTCGATGGAGAAACGCTACGCTCCCCATGGCCAAGCATTACATGACAGTTGCCGCAGAAAAACAGAGTCTAGTCTGTCTTGCTGCCGATCGAAATACTATGGCTGATTTATCTGAATTAGTACAACAGGTAGGGCCATTTATTGCAGCATTAAAGACACATGTCGACTTAATTGACGATTGGTCTGTCGAATCATGGCATGATTTCTGTGCGCTTGCTAACAAGCACAATCTCCTGATTTTCGAAGATCGAAAATTCGCCGATATTGGTAAAATAAGTCGGGCACAGATGTCGGGGGTTTACAATATCCGTGCATGGTCAGATATTGTAACGGCTCATCTGATCTCTGGACCCGATATAGTTGATGGGTTGCAGGCTGGATGGAACGACGTTGGTCGACAAGGCGGGGTATTGTTACTGGCACAAATGTCAAGTCGGGGGAATTTACTCGGCGAGGATTACACTGCAAGAGTTGTCGAATTAGGAAGTGCTCACGCAGGTGTGCTCGGATTTATTGGTAATGGTTCAAGACCAGTCGAACTAGCAGAGTTGCGTCGCCAAGTCGGGGAACAGAAACTGATATGGACGCCGGGAGTTAACATATCGGTTGGTGATGGAGAGATGGGTCAGCGATATGGTGATCCTTATGACGCCATTGCCGCAGGATCTGATTGTATAATTGTCGGCTCTGGCATT
>Ga0066364_10000381_pt1 | contig 10220 bp, 12 predicted proteins | sample Knorr_S7_td_Surf_FD_70970 | JGI IMG/M metagenome (GOLD analysis project Ga0066364, IMG submission 70970) | Marine microbial communities from Southern Atlantic Ocean transect - Knorr_S7_td_SurfaceA_ad_6m_LV_A | ecosystem: Environmental > Aquatic > Marine > Oceanic | place: Southern Atlantic...
TTCGAAATATTTTTTTTTTCTAATTTTTAAATAATTCTCTCTAATCCTTTGTTTCATAGAGACTAAACAGCTTTAGTGATAAAGCTATTAATAGACTCGCTTGCTTTATTTAAAATTTCTGAATAGTTAGATTGATTTTCCTCAACTATTTTTTTTAACTCTTCAAGTCGAATCTTAAGTTCCTCAACTTCTTTGTCTCTATCACCCTTATAACTTACTGAAAGCTTTTTGATTTCTTTAAATTTTTTCTCTAGATCCTTTGAATGATCTTTAAGTTTATGCAATGATGTTTTTAAGGTATACAACTCATCAATAACTTGAATTGCAGTAATTAATAATAATTTGCCTTCACCAAGGTTACCGAGATCTTTTTTTAATTGATTAAATTTTTTACTTAATTCTTCAGTTAATTTTTGAAGGTCTTCCTCTTGTCCTTCCTCGCAGGCAAGAAGATAATCCCTTCCATTAAAATTGACATTTACATTTACCATTCTTCAGATCCTAATAGGTTGTTTGCATCTTGATTCAATTCATCAAGCCTTTTTGCAACCTCATCTTTATTCTTCTCTGCTTGCATTACCTTGTATCGTGAGCTGTCTAAATCCTTCTCTAATTTTAAAATTGATTGTTTTAATTCAGAATTTTCTTCTTCAATTTTTAATATTTTCTGCTTTAAATTCTCGTTTAAAGAATCTGGACTATTGATGGAACTTTCAAGCTCTTGCAGCTCTGCCTTTAGACCATCATTCTCGTTTTCTAGTGTGGATAACTTTACACTCAAATCGTTTTTTTCTGTTTCTAATTTTGCTTTGACTTCCTGCAGATCTACTATCTTTTTCTTTGAACCAACAACTAAATCGGTGATAGTGTCTAATCTCACCAAAGACTCTAGTAATTTCTGCTCTTTTTCTTTCAAATTATCCATAGAAAACGAATATTATTATTTATAATTATACTACAAAGTATTAATAATTTCGAGAAATTAAGTCTTAACTATATTTAATGAAAAATTGCTCACATAATGATTTAGCAAATGCCATTCGATTTTTATCCGTGGATGCAGTTCAAAAAGCGAATTCCGGTCATCCAGGTATGCCGATGGGAATGGCAGATGTGTGTACGGTACTCTTTAGAGATTTTTTAAAATTTAATCCAATAAATCCAAACTGGGTAAATAGAGATCGGTTTGTATTATCAGCAGGACACGGATCAATGATATTGTATTCACTACTCTATCTTTCAGGTTACAAAAGTGTTTCATTAAATGATATCAAAAATTTTAGACAATTAAATTCAATTTGTGCTGGTCACCCGGAATTTGAGCCAAGTTCAGGCATTGAGACAACAACTGGTCCACTTGGTCAAGGGATCGGGAACGCTGTAGGTTTTGCGCTTGCTGAGGAAATTTTAAAAGCAAAGTATGGAAAAAAAAGTTTTAATCATAAAACTTATGTTCTTGCAGGTGATGGATGTTTGATGGAAGGAATAAGTCATGAAGCATTAAGTCTAGCAGGTCATTTAAAATTAAAAAATCTTATTATGCTCTTTGACAATAATTCTATTTCAATTGATGGCCCAACAAGTCTTACAGTATCTGATAAATACAAAAAAAGATTTGAAAGCTATAATTGGGGTTACATTGAGATTAATGGTCACAAGGAAAAGGAAATTTTTAAAGCTTTAAAAAAAGTTCAAAAAGCGAATAGACCAACTGTAATATCCTGCAAAACAAAGATTGGTTTTGGTTCTCCAAATAAATCAGGGAAATCATCAGCGCACGGGAGTCCAATGGGAGAAGATGAAATAAAGCTCATTAGAAAAAAATTAAAATGGTCCCATGATCCATTTGTAATACCAGATAATATTTTAAATACATGGAGAGAAATTGGAAAAAAAGGGCTGAAGGAAGAACAAAAATGGAAAAAAAATTCATATAAAAAAGAAAATTTTGAAAATCAAATTAGTTCCATTATTCAAAATGCAAAAAATGCTGTGGTTAGTGAGTCAAAAAATTTAGCAACAAGAAAATCATCGGAAAATATTTTAAAAGAGTTAACTAAAAATTTACCCAATTTAATTGGAGGTTCAGCTGATCTTACTGGATCAAATAATACAAAAACTGAAAACCAAAAAATTATTTCTCCTGGAAAATTTAAAGGTAACTATATTCATTACGGTGTAAGAGAACACGCAATGGCATCAATTATGAATGGTTTAGCTTTGCACAGTAATCTTGTTCCTTATGGGGGAACATTTTTAGTATTTAGTGATTATTGTAAACCCTCGATAAGACTTTCAGCATTAATGAAACAGAGAATAATTTATGTAATGTCTCATGACTCTATTGGTTTAGGTGAAGATGGTCCAACACATCAACCAATAGAACATTTGAGTAGTCTAAGATCTATACCAAATTTAAATGTCTTTCGCCCATGTGACTCAACAGAAACAATAGAATGCTGGGAACTTGCATTAACTTGCAAAGATAAACCAAGTGTAATTTCATTAACTAGACAAAATTTAAACCAACTTAGAACAGTTTTTGAGAGTAAAAATTTGAGTAGTTTAGGTGCATATGAAATTTTTAGAAGCAATGAAAACATTAAATTGACATTAATGGCGAGTGGATCTGAAGTTGATATTGCGGTATCAGCAGCAAAAAAACTGGCAGAGAAAAATATCTATACAAAAGTTATTTCGGTACCGTCTATGGAATTATTTGATGCTCAGCCAGAGAATTATAAGTTAAAGATACTTGGAGAGACAGAATTAAAAATTTCAATAGAAGCATCACAACCAATGTCTTGGAAAAAATATGTGGGAAAAAATGGCACTACATTAGGTATAGAAGATTTTGGAAAAAGTGCCCCCTATAAAGACGTCTATAAACATTTCAAATTGACAGACGATGATGTAGTTAATGCTGCTTTGAGATTAGAGAATATAAATGCTTAGAATTGCAATTAATGGTTTTGGTAGAATAGGACGAATGGTTCTGCGAGCACTTTATGAAAATAATTATAAAGGCTTAAAAGTTGTTGCAATCAATAATAGAGCTAGTACCGAAACCAGTGCTTTGTTGCTTGAGAGAGACACAGTTCATGGAAAATTTAACCATAGTATTAGATATACCAAAGATGCAATAATTCTAGGTAAAGATAGAATTCAATGTTACAATGAAGAAGATCCAATAAATTGTCCATGGGATGATGACAATATTCATATCGTTTTAGAATGTACTGGAAAATTTAACTCCAAAGATGATTCATACAAGCATATAGAAGCAGGTGCAAAAAAGGTAATTGTCTCTGCACCTTGTAAAGATGCAGATCAAACAGTCATCTATGGTGTGAACCATAAAAATGTGTCAAAAAAAGATCATATTATCTCTGTGGCTTCGTGCACAACTAATTGCTTGGCACCACTTGCATTTGCTATTCACAAAAATTTTAAAATTGAAAAAGGCTATATGACAACTATACATTCATATACATCGGATCAAAGGTTATTAGATAATTCCCACAAAGATTTAAGAAGAGCAAGAAGTGCACCTAATGCAATGGTTCCAACAAGTACTGGTGCGGCGAAATCATTAAAAATGATAATTCCTGAACTTGCTAACAAAATTGATGGGATTTCAATCCGTGTCCCAACTCCAAACGTATCTTTAGTTCAACTAAGCTTTAATTCTAAAAGAAAACTAACAAAAGAAATAATTAATAGATCTTTGTCAAAAGCAAGTAAAACATATTTAAAAGAAGTTTTGGGAGTAGAACAAAAACCATTGGTTTCTTCAGATTTTAATCATGACCCAAGATCTTCTATTGTAGATACAGGTTTAACAAAAGTAATTGGAAATAATTTTGCAACTGTGTTCGCTTGGTATGATAACGAATGGGGTTTTTCAAATCGTATGATTGATATGTCTTTGGTGCTCAAAAATATAATATAATGAGTCAACTAAGATCAATAGAAAATTTAAAAAAAATAAAAGATAAAAAAGTTTTTCTGAGAGTCGATTTTAACGTACCTATTTCTGGTGGACGAGTATCTGACACTACTAAAATTGAAAAACTTCAAACTAATATTAAAAATTTATTGGACAACAACTGCAAAGTCATATTAGCTTCACACTTAGGACGTCCACAAAAAAATGGTAAAACAGGTCTATCTTTACTACCAGTGAAGCAAATGGCTGAAAAAATATTTAATCATCAAATTAATTTTTTAGAAATCAACCAAGAAACAAAAATAAAAATTGTTCAAGGAAAAGAAAAGTTATTCATGCTTGAAAATTTAAGGTTTGATCCAAATGAAGAATCGAATGGAATAGATTATGCAAAACTATTAGCATCATTCGCTGATATATATATCAACGAGGCTTTTTCGTGTTCTCATCGATCTCATGCCTCAATTGACTCAATTACGAAATTTATAGATGCATATGCAGGCTCAACAATTATTGATGAAGTTAATGCTTTGGAAAAAGTATTTTCAAAATCTCAAAAGCCTATTACATGCTTGATAGGAGGATCTAAAATTTCCTCTAAAATCAATCTAATAATAAACTTAATGCCAAAAATGGATTTTATGATAATTGGTGGCGCAATGGCAAATAATTTTTTTAAAAGTGATGGTAATAATATTGGAAAGTCACTATTTGAAAAAAACGTAGAAGGTACAATAAATAGAGTCTATGAAGAGGCTACAAAACATAATTGTGATCTTATTTTACCCATAGACGTAGTTTGTTCAAAAAAGTTTGATCAACCTGGAGTGAATAAACAAGTTGATGAAGTTAATGATGATGACATAATTCTTGATATTGGGATTGATAGTACCAACAAAATTGATCAGATACTAAAAGACTCTAGGACAGTATTGTGGAATGGTCCCTTTGGATTATTTGAATATGACGATTTTGCAAATGGAACAAATGATATATCTCGATCAATTGCAAAGTACTCAAAGAAAAAAGGGCTTATATCTGTTGCAGGTGGTGGAGATACATTTGCAGCAATTAAGAAATCAAATCAACAGAAACATTTTACTTATATATCAACTGCAGGTGGTGCATTTTTGGAATGGCTTGAAGGAAAAATACTTCCAGGTCTAAAAGTCCTTGAAAATAAATAAACAATATTTATTGAATAGATCATGAAGATAAATGAAATTGCAAAACAGATTGTATCAAAGGGCAAAGGGATACTAGCGGCCGATGAGAGCACTGGCACAATGACAAAAAGGCTCGCTGGTGTCAAAGTTGAGTCAAATGAAAAAAATAGATTAACTTTCAGATATACTCTTTTTACATCGAAAAATATTAGTAAATATATAAGTGGAGTTATACTTTTTGATGAAACAATTAGACAGAATAAAGATGGAAAAACTATTAGTGAAATACTAAATAATCAAAATATTATTCCCGGAATAAAAGTTGATAAAGGAGCAAAAAAACTTGTTGGAAGTGATGAAACTGTTACGGAAGGTTTAGATGGATTAAGAGAAAGATTAAAAGAATATTATAATTTGGGTGCGAGATTTGCAAAATGGAGAGGAGTTTATAAAATTGATACTCAATATCCAAGTCAAAATTGTATAGTTGCAAATGCTCATGCATTAGCAAGATATGCTGCTTTAGTTCAGGAGACTGAGATGGTGCCTATTGTTGAACCAGAGGTTTTAATGGACGGTACACACAAAATTGAGAAATGCTATGACGTCACCTCAAAAGTATTGGAAGAAACAGTTAAGCAATTACGAATCGCAGGAATTGATTTCTCAGGAATGGTTCTAAAACCAAATATGATTTTAAATGGTAAGGGCTCAGGTATAAAAAATAAGAAAGATGAAGTAGCAAGTTTGACACTTAAATGTATACAAAATAACCTACCAACCGAAATGCCTGGTGTTGCATTTCTTTCTGGCGGACAATCAGAATTTGAAGCTACAGAAAACCTTAATCAAATCAATATACAAAACAAATCTTCATTTGCTTTCACATATTCTTTCGGCAGAGCTTTACAACAAAGTGCTCTAAAAACTTGGGCTAAAGACTTAAATAACATCGAAGCTGTCCAAAAAGTTTTTGATGAAAGATCTGAAATGAATAGTTTGGCTGCTAAAGGTGAGTGGAGTGCTGACCTTGAAAATGTAGCTTAAAATTGAAAAAAATCTACTTAATTTCACCAAACAAACTTAACAAAAACTTCTATACTTTTCTTCCAAAGGTACTAGCAACAAAAAAAATAAAATTTTTGCAAATGAGATGCAAAAATTACTCTAAAAAAATAATGATAGAGCATATTAGAAAAATATTACCAATTACAAAAAAGTATAAAGTAAAATTAATTATTAATGATGATATTCAATTAGCTTATAAATTTAAAAATGTTGGTTTTCATTTGGGGCAAAATGATTTGAAAAAAAATAAAAAAAAAATAGATTTAAATAAAAAAATAGTCTTTGGTATTACATGTCATAATTCATTAAGTTTGGCAAAAAAAGCAATATTGCTTGGTTCAACTTATGTTGCTTTTGGAGCTTTTTTTCCAACAAAAACAAAAAAGGTAAAATACGTCGCTAATAAAAATATTTTAAAAAAAGTAAAAAAATTAAATACTAAAATTGTAGCTATTGGGGGAATTACTAATAACAATTACATGAATCTACTAAAATATGGAGCAGACTTTATTGCAATATCAAGTTTTGTTTGGAAAAACAAAGAGTTAACACCATTAGCAGCGATAAAACTATTTAAATAAGTATTAAATTTTTAAAAAAAAAGTGTATTAACACCCCTATGAAAATTTCTGCGAGCGAAATAAAGCCTGGATCAATAATTGAGTATAAAAATGACCTTTGGAAGTGTTTAAAGAGTCAAGCAGTTAAACCTGGTAAGGGTGGAGCTTTCAATCAAGTAGAGCTAAAAAGTATTACTAAAGGAACTAAATTAAACGAAAGATTTAGATCAAGTGAAACAATTGAGAAGGCGTCTCTTGATGAAAGAGAATACCAGTATCTTTACACAGAAAATGAACATCTCGTTTTCATGGACAGCAAAAATTTTGAGCAAACAAATGTGCCAAAAGAAATTATTGGAGATGATGAAAAAATATTAAAAGAAAATATGGAAGTTAAAATAGAATTTTATGAAGATAAGCCTTTAATCGTTACACTCCCAAAAAGTGCCGATTATGAAATTTTAGAGACTGAAGCGGTAGTAAAAAAGCAAACAGCCTCTAGTTCTTATAAACCTGCGGTGATTCAAAATGAAGTAAAAATCCAAGTTCCTCCTTTTATTAATCAAGGAGATATTGTTTCTATAGATTGTCACTCAAAAGAGTATATTAAAAAAGCTAACTGATGCCTCTTCTATCTCCGGAAATCAATATTCTAGAAAAAATCTGTACTAAAGTAAGCAAAATAATAATTAGAGATTTTGGAGAAGTTGAAAAACTTCAAGTTTCCAAAAAAGGTCCAGGTGATTTTGTCACAAAAACTGATAAGAAAGTTGAGAATATTATTATCGAAGAACTTGAAAAAGCTAGACCAAATTATGGGTTTATTGCAGAAGAGTCAGGTAAAAATATAAGTGACACAGAATTTAATTGGGTAATTGATCCAATTGACGGAACATCCAATTTTATGCATGGAATTCCTCATTTTGCTGTATCTATTGCTTTGGAAAAAAAAGGTGAGGTTATTTCAGGTATAATTTGCGATCCAATAAAAAACGAAACTTTCTATGCGGAAAAAGGTCGAGGATCCTACGTCAATAATAGAAGAATAAGAGTATCTTCGAGAAAAAATCTTGAAGAAATTATTGGTCTTTATGGTTGTCCGCCAATGGTAAAGGTTAAAGAAAATAAATTTTTTCATCAAATACAAAAAGCATCAAAAGAAATACATAAATTGAGAAATTATGGCAGCGCTGCATTAGATTTTGCATATGTTGCCTCTGGAAGAGCAGATTTTGCTTGGTATGAACATCTAAAATATTGGGACTACGCTGCAGGAAAAATTATTTTATTAGAAGCCGGCGGAACAATTTCAGACTTCACTGGAAAAAGTTTTGATAAAAAAAATGAAACTTATATATCTAATTCCTTGATACATGATCAAATTCACAAAATTCTTTTCAAAAACTAATGCTTAGATTCATTATATTTCTTTTTTTAGATGTAGTAGCTTTTAGTGGCGTTCTAGTAGCAACTTTACCTTTTGTGATTAATAATTTTGGTGGCTCTGTTTTGTTAATCACTGTAGCGTTTGGATCGTTCTCCTTCTTTCAATTTTTTGTTTCGCCTTTCTGGGGAAATCTTTCTGATAAAATAGGAAGAAAACCTTTATTGATTTTAAATTGTATTGCCGAATTAATTGCAAATATTTTATTAGCAATCGCAACCAATCTACCAATAATTTTTTTAGCAAGAATTATTGCAGGTCTTTTTAAAACAAATATTTCAGTTGGTACAGCTTATATTGCCGATATCACCGATGAGAAAAATAGAGCTAAAGGAATGGGTATGTTTGGTGTAGCTTTTGGTTTAGGATTTACATTCGGACCACTTGCAGGTGGATTAATCGCTGGATCAAACTATACTCAAGAAACTTTATCTTTGGTTGCATGGTTAGCTTCAGCGATAAACTTGCTAAATTTAATTTTTGTTATCACATCTTTTAAAGAAACATTGCCAAAAGAAAAAACAATTCAAGTAAAAAAGAACGAATTATCTAAACAAATTGAAACTGTAAAAAATCCTACTTTATTTCCTTATTTTTTACTAATTTTTTTTATTTATGCCGTGTTTTCGGGGATGGAAGGTACCATTGCAGTTTGGACAAAAGAAACATTTACGTGGGGACCCAAGGAAGTAGGCTTTGTAATGTTGCTTGCGGGTTTTTGTCAAATCATTGTACAGGGATTTTTATTAAGAGTGTTAATTAAAAAGTTTAATGAAATAAAATTAATAGCAAGCGGTTTCTTAAGTTTAATTTGTGGATTTTCCCTAATACCTACAGAAAACATTTATTTAATACCACTGGCCATAATTTTTCTTAGCTATGGAATTGGAATATCAAATCCATGCATTAACAGTATCTTATCAAAAAAATCTGAGAATAATAAAGGTTTGATTTTAGGCACTGGTTACTCATGTCAAGCAGCAGCTAGATTCATTGGACAACCGTTGGCAGGATTTATTTTCTTAAACTTTGGTAAAAATGTTCCCTTTTATTTTGATGCAGCTTTTCTCGTTGTGGTCGCGCTTGGGTATATGTTTTTGTATAAAAATATCAGAAAACAGGCTTAAATCTTCATTGAGTATCCTACTTTATTTGTTATAAACCACCGTTTAATTATGAAAAAAAGTATACATCCAAAATTAAATAAAATTAAAGTTCAAATGACAGATGGATCTGAATTTGAGACACTATCTACATGGGGATCAGATGGCGAAGTAATGAAACTCGAAATAGACCCTAAATCTCATCCTGCATGGACTGGCGAAAGTCAAAAAGCACAAGACAAAGGCAGAGTAAGTAAATTTAATAAACGTTTTGCTAACTTAAAAAAGAACTAAAATGAATTTACCATTAATGCCAAAAGCAACTGCTGTTTGGTTAATTGAAAATACTAGTTTAACTTTTAAGCAAATAGCTGATTTTTGCGGCCTTCATGAATTAGAAATCAAAGGTATCGCTGATGGTGATGTGGCCATAGGTATTAAGGCTTATAATCCAATCTTGTCTAACCAATTAACTAGAGATGAGATTGAAGCATCCTCTCAAGATCCCAATAGACCATTAAAATTAGTTGAAAAAGATGTTGAATTTGAAGTAAAAAAAATGGTCGGAACGAAGTATACTCCAATTTCACAACGTGAAGATAAACCTAATGCAATTGCATGGCTTACAAAAAATTATTCGATTTTAACAGATGCACAAATTTGTAAATTAGTTGGTTCAACAAAAAACACTGTTGATGCTATTCGTAATAGAAAACACTGGAATATTTCTAACATTACCCCAAAAGATCCTGTTATGGCAAACTTGTGTTCTCAAACGCAATTACAGGATGCTATAGACAAAGCCAAAAAAAGGCAAGAAAGAGAAGTAAAAAAAAAAGAACGTGAAGCAAAAAAAGCTGCTAAAGCTGCAGCATCTAGCGAAATTCAGAGTTAATTATTAAATTCATGAAAAAAACAAAAAAAAAAAAA
>Ga0066364_10000382_pt1 | contig 10215 bp, 10 predicted proteins | sample Knorr_S7_td_Surf_FD_70970 | JGI IMG/M metagenome (GOLD analysis project Ga0066364, IMG submission 70970) | Marine microbial communities from Southern Atlantic Ocean transect - Knorr_S7_td_SurfaceA_ad_6m_LV_A | ecosystem: Environmental > Aquatic > Marine > Oceanic | place: Southern Atlantic...
AAATCGTTATATAAAAATATTGAACATCAGAAAATAAAAGGAGGAGTATAATGGGAGTATTTGATCGTATTAAAAAAGTTTGGAGTCAAGACATGGCTATTGATCTTGGAACAGCTAACACTTTAGTAGTTGTTAAAGGTCAAGGAGTGGTGCTTAATGAGCCTTCAGTTGTAGCGATAGTTGATCAAGGAGGTAAAAAGCAAGTTTTAGCCGTTGGCGATGAAGCAAAGACTATGCTTGGAAGGACACCAGGAAATATTCAAGCAATAAGGCCTTTAAGAGATGGTGTAATCGCAGATTTTATAGTTACAGAGGAGATGATTAAACATTTCATCAAAAAAGTTCATAAAAGAAGTACTTTTGCTAACCCAAGAATTTTAATTTGTGTTCCAACTGGTTCAACACCTGTTGAAAGAAAAGCTATTCAAGATAGTGCTCTTGCTGCTGGTGCTAGACGAGTTCAATTAATTGAAGAACCTATAGCGGCTGCAATTGGAGCAAATCTTCCAATTTCAGAGGCAACCGGTTCAATGGTTGTTGATATAGGGGGTGGTACAAGTGAAATAGCTGTTATGTCTTTAGGCGGATTAGTTTACTCTAAATCATTGAGAGTAGCTGGAGATGCAATGGACCATGCAATGGTCAATTATATGAGGAAAGAATATAATTTGATGATCGGAGACAGCACTGCTGAGAAAATTAAAAAAGAAATTGGCACTGCTATTCCTACCAACAATAATACTTATGCAGTAAAGGGAAGAGATTTAAGATCCGGTACACCAAAAGAAGTCAATATAACAGAAGAGGATACCGCTGAGGCTTTAAATGATATTTTAAGAGAAATGGTCGAAGGTATAAAAAATGCATTGGAAAGCACACCACCAGAATTATCAGCTGACCTAGTTGATATGGGTTTAACTTTAACAGGTGGAGGAGCGCTTTTAAAAAATATTGACAAAAGATTTTCTAAAGAGACTGGATTACCTGTTCATATTGCTGATGACCCTCTATCATGTGTGGCGATTGGTACTGGAAGAGCGTTGGATCAAGAGCAAACATTCTCGACTATGTTGACTGAATATTAATACCAATGGTATCAGGCAGAGATGATTTTATAATTGCAATTAGATCTGCTTTTTTAAAAAAAAGCACAAAACAAAAGTTTTCATTACTCACATTAGCATTTATATCTATATTTGTAATTTCCTTATCAGTTTTAGATTTTAAAATCATCAGATACACAAAGGTAGGAATAAATGAAATAGTCTATAGATCATCATTTATCGTTTCAATCCCAGAAAATTTTATAAAAAATGCTTTTTTTCAAATTAGTGACTACACAACTTTCTTTAATGATTATCAAAAAAAAAAAATTGAATTGGCGGAACTTAAATCAAATTACGTATCTAATGAAATTATAGAATATGAAAATATAGAACTTAAAGAATTAATCAATGATTATGCATCCAGCTCTAACAAATTACTAGCTAAGATAATAGTGGATCACGACAGTCCCTTTTTAAAAAGTATTATAATAAATAAAGGCAGCAAAGATAATATCAAAATTGGAACGAATATTTATGATCGTTCTTATTTAGTCGGAAGAGTAATTGAGGTTAATTATAAAACATCAAGAGTTTTATTATTATCAGACTTAAATTCAAACGTTCCCGTTACAATTGCTCCTCAAAACATTCAAGCTATAGTTACCGGCACTGGAAATGAATATGGTCAAATTAAATATATAAAATCTGGTCTTGCTGAAGATTTAATGCAAGATAGTATAGTTTATACATCTGGAACTGGCGCTATCTTTAAAAGTGGAATTCCTATTGGAAAAATACAGTCCTTCGATCAGAGTGTTACTAATGAGTATAATGTGGAGTTCTATAGTGATTTTTCACAATTAAAATATGTCTTTGCAGAGATAAGGAATAAAACTGAAATTACAAAAACAGAGAAAAGTGATGAGGATAAAAGCGACCAAGTCAAAAATCCAGTTAATGCAAAACTAGAAATTTTAGAAAATGAATTAAAGATTATTGAAGAAACTAATCAAAAATTCCAAGAAGAAAATGAAAATTTGAAAAGTAAAGTCTATGAATTAAACCTGAAATTTACGGATATGAATGATCAAATTTTGTCTCAAAAAAGGATAATTGATCAGTCAAATGTAGACATCGATGAGTTAAAATTCTTAAAATTGAATTTAGATCACGGTCATAAATGTAGAAAATCATTTTTTAATTCAAGAGGTTTTGAAGTTGGAAGTGATGAATACAAGAATTGTGTTTTAAGCAAAGGAGGATTAGATGGCTAGTTTAAGAACCAAAAGCTCATTTTTGAAGTTTTATTCTTGGTTACCTATTTTGATTTTATTTATATCTGTATTAAATGAGTTTGATTTTAATTATTTGAATATTAAATATTTTTCTTTTAATTTTCCATTTATTTTAATCTTTTTCTTTACTTTAAAAGATTTTAAAAATTTTGATTATTTTTTAGTTTTTATAGCAGGATTATTTAATGACACAGTAGTTGGATTGCCATTGGGTATAAGTAGTTTATCTTATATATTAATTTGTATTGCTGCAGCTTATATAAGAAACATCACTATCAGGCCAAATCCTGTGAAAGATTGGTTTTATTTCTTGTTTATAATAAGTTTAATAAACTCTTTTAACTATTCAATTTTGACATTATTTTTTTCACTCGAGCTTAATTTGATGAACTATTTAGTTAATACTTTTTTTACATTTTTATTTTATATAATGTTTGTTACAATTTTTAAATATTACATGAAGGTTTTAGATGATTAATTCTCCAAGCGACAACGTCCAAAAACTTAATTCTATTAATAGAAGAATGTTCATAATAGGATCATTTAAATTTTTTATAATGGTAGGTATAGTAAGTAGGTTGTTTTTTTTACAAGTAAAAGAAAATAAAAAATACTTAACGCTTTCAGATAAAAATAGAATTAGAGAGTGGAAACTAGCCCCAGTTAGAGGAGAATTTCATGACTATTTTGGAAATGTAATTGCAGGTAACTTTGAAGCCTATCAACTTCACATAATTCCAGAGCAAGTTGATGATTTTAGATACGTAATTTATCGTATTAAAGATTTGTTAGAATTATCTGATGCGGAATTCAATAAAGTATTAAAGAAAAAAAAAGAGATTAAACCATGGGAAACATTAATTGTTTCAGATAATCTGAGTTGGCAAAAATTTTCAAAAATAAATAATCATTTGTATGATTTGAATGGTGTTAAACCCGTTATTTCAATTTCAAGAAATTACCCTTTTAAAGAAAATTTCACTCACTTAATTGGCTATGTTAGTCAAGCAAACCAAAATGATATTGATACAAATGAATCAATTAAAAAGAATTTTGTACCTGGTCTTAAAGTTGGAAAAATTGGCTTAGAAAAAACTTTTGAGAAAAGTCTTATTGGTACAAATGATGTTGAGAGATACGAAGTTAATGCCTATGGTAGAAGAATTAGTCAATTAGAATTTCAAAAAGGAGAAAAAGGTAAAACAATCAGACTTACCATTGATACAGAAGTTCAAAAACTAGCCAATGAATTATTAAAAGATAAGGCAGGTTCAATTTGTGTAATGGACATATATACTGGAGCAATAATAGCTATGCATTCAGGCCCATCATTTGACCCAAATCTTTTCGTTTTTGGAATAAGCCAAGATGAATGGCAATTAATCCGAAATGATCCAATGAAACCACTAGTTAATAAAACTTTACAAGGCAATTACTCGCCAGGATCAATTATTAAACCAATTGTTGCTCTTTCTGCTCTAGAGAACGGTATTATGAATACTAATTTTACGGTTAAGTGTACTGGAAAAACTGAAATGTATGGTCAGACATATCATTGTTGGAAAAAAAAGGGTCATGGATTTGTAAGTCTAAGAAATGCAATGAAACAGTCGTGTGATACATATTTTTACGAAATAGCTCGAAAACTTGGGGTAGACAGATTGAGTGAGACAGCAAAAAAATTTGGTCTAGGAGAAAAAGTTTTTGGTGAATTGTTTGAAATTGAAAAAAAAGGATTAGTCCCAAATACACAATGGAAAAAAAATGCTCTTGGCAAAGGATGGCTATTGGGAGAAACTATTATTACAGGAATAGGTCAGGGATATATTCAAACAACACCAATTCAATTATGTTTAATGACTGCTCAAATAGCTAATGGTGGATATAAAATATATCCACATATTGTTGTTAATAATGATGTTAAGGCTCAGCCATCCGACAAATATATGCCACTATATGAAAACTCAAATAATATTAAAATTGTAAAAGATGCAATGTTTGGTTCTACAAATGAAGTGATGGGAACATCATACCGTTCAAGAATTGATGATCCTAAATATCAGTTTGCTGGAAAGACGGGAACCGCACAAGTTAAAAAAATTACTGAAAGAGAAAGAGAGCTAGATCTTAAAACGTTTGAAATTCCTTATGAAGAAAGAGATCATGCTCTTTATGTAGCTTTTGGTCCATATAAAAATCCAAGATATGCTTTGAGTGTGATTGTTGAACATGGAGGAAATGGAAGTACAACAGCTGCACCCATGGCAACAAAATTATTTAAATTAATCATTGATCGTCATAAAATTAGACAGTCAATGGATGAAAAAAAATACTTAGAGATATAGATGTACCAACATTCAAGATTAATAACAAATAGATTCAGTCTTTTTCAAAAATTTAAAAATTTAGATTATATCTTATTATTTTGTATCTTATTACTAGGCTCTATTAGTTTAGCAACAATGTATTCAACAGATGGAGGTGAAGTTTTATTCCATACTAAAAGTCATTTTATTAAATTTACAATATTTACAATAATGATGTTATTAATCTCATTTATTAATATTAAATATTGGTTTGCCATTGGGTACCTTTCCTATCTAGTTGTAATTGGTTTATTAATTGGGACATATTTTTTTGGTATAACATCCTCAGGATCACAAAGATGGATTAATCTTTATTTTCTAAATCTACAGCCATCCGAATTAATGAAAATATTTATAATTTTATGTCTTGCAAAATATTTTCATAGAATGAGATTGGAAAAAGTAAATTCAATTTATACTATTTTAACTTCTTTAATTATCATTATTCTACCAATGGGCTTAGTAATTGTTCAACCTGATTTAGGAACGTCACTCTTAATTGCGATTAGTGGAATTGCGGTATTATGGTTTGCTGGTGTCAATAATAGGTATTTCATTTACACAATGATGGGTTTTATAATTGCACTCCCTTTTATAATAGCTTTTTTAAAACCATATCAAAAATTACGAGTTTTGACTTTCTTGAATCCTGATAGAGATCCTCTGGGTGCGGGCTATCAAATTATTCAATCTAAAATCGCTGTAGGTTCAGGTGGAATTTTTGGTAAGGGTTTTTTAAAAGGGACACAAAGTTATTTAGAGTTTTTACCTGAAAAACATACTGATTTTATTTTTACCCTTTTTTCTGAAGAGTTTGGTTTTGTGGGATCAGCTTTGTTGTTATTAATTTATGCAATAATTATATATAGAATCGTAGCTATTGGCGCTAGTAGTCGAAGTTATTTTGCTAAAATTTTCTGTTACAGTTTTGGTTCTGCGATTTTTGTATTTATTACAATTAACATGAGCATGGTTTTAGGCTTACTACCTATAGTAGGCTCTCCATTACCGATCATGTCTTATGGAGGATCTTCAATGTTGGCAACTATGATAGGTTTTGGAATAGTTATGAGCGCAAGAGTTCATAATCAACAATTAATTGCCTAAGTATAATTTGTCGCTTAAATATTTTTCTAAAATAACTGTATAAATTTGTATGAATAATTCTTCTAAAGTTGGGATCATTGGTGCTGGTATTCAAGGTATTTCTAATGCGTTATTTCTACAAAAAAAAGGATTTGAAGTAACGATTTTTGATAGAGATGAACCAGGAAGCCCAGCTGCTTCATATGGAAATGCAGGACATTTTTCACCCTACGCTTCATTGTCATTAAATAGAACTGACATACTCACAGATGTTCCAGCTATGCTGTTAAGTTCCACAGGTCCTTTGGCACTTAAATGGAACTATGTGCCAAAAATGATTCCGTGGTTTTTAAAATTTATATTGAATACATCAAAGAAAAAAATGATGCACACTGCAAGAAATATGCATCAAATTTTAGATTTGGCCTTACCTGCTTATGATGAATTATTTGATGAAATCAATTTAGAAAATTTAGTTGAACACAAAGGCATTTTATATATCTGGAATAACAAAGATTTAAAAAGCAGAGAACTAGAAATTAAGGTAAGAGAAGAGCTTGGAGTAAAACAACAACTAGTTACCAAAGAAGAGATACATGATTTAGAACCAAATATTAAACCGTTCTATCATGCAGGTGTTTATTATCCATATGCGCGACATGCTAGAAATCCAAAAAAAATTTTATTAAAGTTCTTTGAGCTTTTTCTTAAAAAAGGTGGCAAATTTCATAAGTCAAATATTCAAGATATAAATTTTGAAAATGAAAAACCTGTATTCGTTACTGAAAATCAAAAATATACTTTTGATAAAGCAGTCATTGCATGTGGTGCATTTTCAAAAAAATTGACAGATAATTTAGATGAAAAAATTCCTCTTGATACTGAAAGAGGCTATCACGTTCATTTTAAAGATTGTGACCATCTATTGAGTAGGCCAGTAATTTTTTCTAATAGAGGTTTTGGTATTACCCCAATGGAACAGGGCTTAAGAGTAGTGGGTACAGTAGAGTTTGGAGGTTTGGAAAATGCACTTTCAAAGTCCAGAGTTAAAAATTTGATTAATAATGCAAAATATATGCTAGATGATTTACCTGAACATGAGGATGAATGGTTAGGATTTAGACCTACATTACCAGATTTTTTGCCAGTCATGGGACCATCAAAGAATCACAAAAACGTTTTTTATTGCTTTGGCCATCATCATTTAGGATGGACATTGGGTCCAATATCTGGAAAGATTGTTTCTGGAATGATTGCTAAAGAAAACACTAATCTAAATTTAGAACCTTATAGCTCAAAAAGATTTAGTTAATTCATGCAGAATACTAAAGCATACATAATGTTGGTGTGTGCAACATTATTTTGGGCTGGCAATTTTATGATTGGTAAATTCGCATTTATCTCAAATATTCCTCCAATGTCATTGGTTTTCTTAAGATGGTCTTTAGTTTGGTTCATATTATTACCTTTTACTTACAAAGAGGTTATAAAGTACAAAGATGTAATTTTATCTAATCTACCTCTCTTATTTTTTTTGGCATTTACCAGTGTTGGTTTATTTAATACTTTTACATATTTATCACTGGTTTACACCCAAGTAATAAATGCCTCTCTATTTAATACTGCCATTCCTGCAATTATAATTCTTCTTTGTTTTATTTTTAAGATTGAGAAAACCAATAGATATCAAATTTTAGGATTAATTATTTCTGTATTAGGCATTCTATCTATTATAACCAAACTTAATTTAGAAATCATACTTTCACTAAATTTCAATAAGGGAGATTTAATTATGATAGGAGGTGTGATTAGTTGGGGTTTGTATTCTTCTTTTCTTAAAAAAAAGAAATTTACAATACCTCTTCTTACTTTAGTTCATGTTTTGTGTACTTTTGGATTAATTTTTATATTCCCACAATTTATGTATGAATTTTCACAGGGACAAAAAGTAGATATCAATATTGATTTAATTTACATCCTATTTTTTTTAGCATTGTTTCCAAGTATAGGATCTTATTATTGTTGGGCAGGAGCGGTTTCAATTATTGGCGCTAATCGAGCAGGAATTTTCTTATCTTTAATACCTTTATTTAGCACAATAATGGCAATATCTTTTTATGGCGAACAATTTAAACTTTTTCACTTGATTGGAGCAGTTTTAATTATATTAGGTCTATTCTTATCAAATAAAGAAATAAAAAATGCTTAAAGTAGCAATACTAGATGATTATCAAAATGTCTCTCAACAATTTGTTGATCTTGAGAAATTATCAGGCAAATACGAAATTAAAATTTTTAGTGAACCATTTGAAAATGATGCAGATACTTTAGATAAATTATCAGACTTTGAAGCATTATTAATTATGAGAGAGAGAACCCCAATTACAAAAGATTTAATAGATAATTTATCCAAATTAAAATTTATTATTACCAGTGGTACAAAAAATAGTTCAATTGATCTAGAAGCTGCGAAAAAAAGAAAAATAATAGTTTGTGGAACTGAGATGAATACAAATCCAACTCCTGAGCTAACTTGGTGTTTATTATTGGGATTAGCAAAGAATTTAAAAGAGGAAATAGATAATATGTATCAAGGGTACTGGCAAACGACAGTTGGAGTTGAGTTGAAAGGTAAAATTTTAGGTTTGATTGGACTTGGTGAAGTTGGTTCGCAAGTAGCTAAAATCGGTAAAGCTTTTGGTATGCAAGTTATGGCTTGGAGTGAAAATCTTAACTTAAACAAATGTAAAGAATTAGATGTCCTTCCATGTACCAAAGAAGATTTATTAAAAAATTCTGATTTCTTATCCATACATGTTCGAGGCGGAGAGAGGTATAAGAATTGTATTACGATAAAAGAATTTGATAAAATGAAAAAAACAGCTTTTTTAATTAATACTTCACGAGGCCCTATTGTGAATGAAGATGATTTGATAATTGCATTATCAACTAATATCATAGCTGGAGCGGGACTAGATGTTTACGAAAAAGAACCCTTACCTGAAAATAATAAATTAAGGTTTTTACCAAATGCATTACTCACACCACATATTGGATATGTTACAGCAGAGAATTATAATATCTTTTATAATCAAATGATCGAAGCTCTTGAAGCTTGTGTGAATGGAAAACCAATCCGTGTAATTGAATAAAATGGACTTGTCGGTTGTCAATCACGAAGATTATTTTGCAAAAATTGGTGATGATCATAAATTTCCAATTAAAAAATTTGGTAATTTAGCTGCATACTTAAAAGAAAAAAAAATTGTAAAAGATTTTTATAAACCTTACGCCTGCTCTTTAGAAACACTTAAAAGGGCTCATTCAGAAACTTATATCAATCATATAAAGAATAAAACTTTAGATGAGAATGGAGTAAAGAAAATAGGTTTTCCTTTAGTGGATAGTGTAGTGCAAAGATCATTGGTCGCTACTGGCGGTACTGTTCTTGCCTCAAAATTAGCAATTAAAAATCGCATTGCGTGCAATACCGCTGGGGGGAGTCATCATGCAAATTTTAATGAGGGCGCAGGTTATTGTGTCTTTAATGATGTCGCAGTTGCAGCACAATATTTATTAGAACGTAATTATGCTGGTAAAATTTTGATTGTTGATCTTGACGTTCATCAAGGTAATGGAAATTCAGATATATTTAAAAATAACAAAAATGTTTTCACTTTTAGTATGCACTCAAAATCGAATTATCCTGCAAAAAAATCTAAAAGCGATCTTGATGTTGAGCTTGAGGATAATATGGAAGATGTTCAATATTTACAAATTCTTAAAGATAACCTCAACCAATTTAACAAAGAAAAATTTGATTTTGTTTTTTATATTGCAGGTGTTGATATTCATTTTAATGATCGTTTGGGGAGATTAAAAATCACAGATGAAGGAATAAGAAAAAGAGATGAAATCGTAACAGAAAATTTTTTTACAAAAGGCATTCCTTTATGTGGAGTTCTAGGCGGTGGTTATAATAAAGATTTAAACAAACTAGTTGAATTACATTCTTTTTTACATCAATCTTGTGCTAAATTAATTTAATAATGAGTAAGAAAAATCCAGATCTTACAGCTGAGCAAAAATTAGTAATGTTTGAGGATGGCACAGAACCTCCTGGATCTAGTGAATTAAATAATGAAAAAAGAGATGGAACTTATAATTGTGCTAATTGTGGAATTAGATTATTTGATGCTAAAACTAAATATGAAAGTGGTTCAGGTTGGCCGTCTTTTTATGAGTCGCTACCCGATGTTTTTGAGACCAAAACAGACCATTTGATTGGTTATGCCAGAACAGAATATCATTGTAAAAATTGTAATGCCCATCATGGACATATTTTTGACGATGGTCCAAATCCCACTGGAAAAAGATATTGCAATAACGGAATTTGTTTAGTTTTTAAACCAAAATAAAAGG
>Ga0066364_10000383_pt1 | contig 10212 bp, 9 predicted proteins | sample Knorr_S7_td_Surf_FD_70970 | JGI IMG/M metagenome (GOLD analysis project Ga0066364, IMG submission 70970) | Marine microbial communities from Southern Atlantic Ocean transect - Knorr_S7_td_SurfaceA_ad_6m_LV_A | ecosystem: Environmental > Aquatic > Marine > Oceanic | place: Southern Atlantic ocean...
GATTTCTGCGGCAAACAAACGGGATAAGAACCGAGCAGGGGCGCCCTTCGACTGAATCAGGGCCCGTTGCGAAGCGGCGTAGTAGTGACGGTCCAAAGCGTCCTCATAGTCGGCCAGCGTGCCGTTTTCTGGGACCTTGGCAAGTGCGGCACCAAACGATTTTCGTCGCATCAGTGCGGCCGCCGATTTCATGTCGTCGCAGCTCTCAACCACCTTGAGCCAGGGCGTGTTGACGTCGTTGGTCTCAGGAAGGATGCTGTTGCCCACTTCATCAACCGAGACCTCGTTGTGGATGGCGCGGAACACCGCTTTTGCGTTCTGGTATTCGAACCTGGACGTGTAAATCTCGATCAGGGGACGAATCGTTTTGTTGGCCATGTTGACCATCTCGGTGAGTTCGCCTTCGAGGTTGTGGGTCAGCGCCGCTTCGACCAGGTCGCCGCCAGAGAGTTTCCCGGCGTACAGGTCAATCTCGGTGCGATAGCCAATGTCGCCAACGGCGACCGTCAACTGATCGACGGACTGGTTGATGAGTTGGCGAAGACGTGCTCGGTCAGCCAACTTTTGCCGTCGTGCCTTGGCACGAGAGACGACATAAGGGGTGTTTCCGAGCATCATGTGTCCACCTTCTTCATCCAAACAACTTGTCGTTCACCGCAGCGAGTTGACTGGACCATGCTCGCTCGAGCATGTTGTCAAATCGCATGTCAAAGGAGACGGAGCCGTCTTCGGCTTCGAGAACAAAGCCGCCCAGGCCGTCCACACTTTCGCCGACCTTCCGGTCACCAGCCTCTTTTGAAATGGCGGCTCGGTCGATTTCGACGGGACGGATGACAAACTTGCCTTTGGCCAGTTTCTTGGACCTGGACAACAACGACTTCAGCAACGCTGCTCGCCCTTTCATTCCGGGGTCAGCGATGCGGGTGCGTGCTGCCTCGAGGGTTGCGTCAAGCACCTTTCGGCGAGCGATGAGAACGTCTTTTTGATTGGACTGGCGAGCGCTCGCCACGGTTTCGCGGGCGATTTGCTCGGCTTCCTTTTCAGCTCGTTGTTGGGCCTGTTCTCGCAGGGTGCTGGCTTTGGCTTCTGCCTCCGCAATGAGCTGTTTGGCTTCGGCTTTCGCTTCGGCGATCAGCGCTTTTGCGTCGGTCTCAGCCGCCGCTGCAATGTCGTTTGCAAGTGTTTCTAAGGTCATCGTATCGTCTCCATTGTTCGTCGTTCAAGGTCGGGCAAAGCCCAACGGCCGACCACCGTCCTCAGTTGAGGAAGAGTGGAAGTGCACCGAGAATCACGATGGATTCTGGGAGAGCGGTGAAGATCAGAGCGACACCGAACTTGCTGCCGTCCTCGGCGAGCATGCCAACAGCAGCGCTGCCGATGGCGGCTTGGGAGAACCCTGCGCCGATGGCGGCAAGGCCAAGGGCAAGGCCGACACCAACGTCGCCGGTCATTCCGTCTGTTGCACTGTCATCGGTTGTGTCTTCTGCTGCTGCGACGCCTTGGGCCACCAAGACCACGGTCAGCAGAACGATCAACGTGCGTAGGCTCATTTTCAGGGTATTCTTGTTCATTTTACTACCTCCAATTTGTTGTCCATGGGACTATGATTGCCCCTCCGTGTGGAGGGTGCGACCGCCGAGCGGGGTAAAAACCCGACCGGAGCCGTCGTAGAACTTGCCCATCCATTCCACGAAGTGGAGACGGGCTGCGTGAATGCTCGGTGAAAGCAAACCAAGAGCGAGAGCAAAAGCCTGAATCAAAACGAAAAGGACCAGGCCGAGGACGATGGACACCACGCCGCCACCGGACCACATGAGGTCCCATCCCATCGTGATGGACACCTCGGCGATTTTCACGCCTGCAACACCAACGCCCATCACGCGGAGGTAGGACAGGGTGTTGGCCAACAGACCAAAGGTTTCGATGGGACCCATGATGAGGCCACCGGCCCATCCAAACTTCTCAAACACGGCCAAGCCGATGATGAGACAAACGACACCGACCAGTGTAGCGATGGCGTACGGCGTGGCGTCAAACACGCCCTGGTCGCTGGTGAGGAAACCGTAGATGTGCAGGGTTCCAGCGGCGAGGATGATCATCCAGCTGCCTTTTTCGAAGAAAGCGGCCACCACGCCGTGAGCGCGTGCGACGTTGATGAAGCCGAGAATAAAGCCGAACATCAAGTGAGCAACGCCCAGGTAGACCGAGAGCAGAACGTATTCGCTCAGTGAAGATGTGGCACGGTGGAACGGGATGTGCGTGTAGCTCATGTTGAGGGTGTCCGTGACGAAGGCGGGGAACGTGATGTTCGAGTAGGTCCAGGCGTAAATTCCTGCAAGCGGCGAGGCGTCGCCCATCTGCCCGGTGTCGTCCCACACGAATCCGAACCCTTCTGCGAAGAGGAAGCCCCAAATCATGCACCAAACGCCCATCCACTTGAGAATCGTGATGCCGTTTTTCGCCACCGGATCCGCAGCAAAAGGCATCGTTCCCAGCCACGTGCCCAGAAGGAAGATGATGAAGCCGTAGCCGAAATCACCGAGGATGAGGCCGTAGATCATTGGGAACGTGAGCATGAGGAAAAACGTCGGATCGAACGTTCCGTAGGTTGGGCGACCGACGAGCCCAACCATGAGTTCGAACGGCCTGGAGACCGCGTCGTTCTCAAGGGCGACCGGAGGGGTTGGCTCGTCATGGTGGTCATCGTGGTCGTCGTGGTGATGGTGGTCAGGCTCAAACGCCTCGACGTCCACGTGTGACGCAAATTCACGGAGCGCCGTCTTGACCTCATCGGATTTCGACGACGGGACCCATGCGTCCAGCGCAAACGCCTGTCCTGAGACGGCGAGTTGCGTCGGCGCCGTGTGGATTTCGTCCTCCTTCGTGAGGTATTCGTGGATGGCGAGGATGTTGCGACCGTTGTTCGTGGCCCAGCGCGCCGCGTCCTCGGAGGCGGAATGCATGGTGGCTTCGACCTCGCTCCTCGTTGAGAGCAGTTGCTTGAGCGCGTTGTCGACCGAACCGGTCATGTTGGGGATTTGAACGGGCTTTCCACCCAGCTCTCCAATGGCCATCTGAACTTCTGCACCCTCGGAGGGCATGCAAGCAACGGCCACAATGCCCGGGGCGACGGCGAGTTCAACCTTTTGAGTCAGGGAGCCAAACACGGACTTTGCCTTGCTGGCCTTCTTGGTTTCTGCGACGTAAACCTCAACGCGAGCGGAACCCGCGAGGAGTTCAAGGTCCATGTTAAGCGGCGCAAGGCGGCGAAGGAGGTGGATTTGTTCGTCGAGAACCTCCAGTTCGGCCTCAGAATCCCGGTGGGTGTCCAGGAGGTCAAGTCCTGACTGCAATTCATCAGCGAACGAGCCCTCGAGAAGCTCCTTGACCCGACCGAGCGGGACCGGCCCATCGGCGTTGACGGGTTTGAAGGCTGAAATCGCCGCTCGAACCTTGGCGAGCAGTGAACTCACGCGGTTGGCTTCCTCGGACGAACTGGCTTGACCAACGTTCACGCCGTCTTCGAAATTGGTGTAGGATTCGATGTGGACACACCCGAGTTCGGTGCATGCACGGAGCACGTCGGCCATGCGTCCCACCGGTGCGGCGACCGTGAGACGGGACATGGCGACGGTGTCGAACATGGTATCGCCTCATTCAGATGCCAAAGCGTTGACGACGATCTCAACAGCCGAGTCTTGGTTGCTGGTGGAACTTTTCTCGATGTTGGCGACTTCCTTTGCACCCGCAGCCTTGACCTGATCGGCCTCTTTTTGGGCCTCTTCACGTGCGCTGTCAAGGATTTTTTGAGTCATGGTCACGGTTTCGTCCGCTGCGTTCTGAACCGTTTCCGATGATTTTCGGCGTGCATCAGACACGATTTTTGAGGCTTCTTCATGCGCCTCAGCGAGGCGTTTTTCAGCCGCTTCTTCAGCCGATTTGATGCTTCGAAGGACTTCGGACATACCCATGAAAAACACCTTCTGAGTTGAGCACCGAGAGGGGGTTTAAGAGTCTAACGGGGTGGCTCGCTGAGCCCCTTATTCGGGCTTGGTCCCACGGAATCGACTTGCCATTCCAAACGGATACAGCAAACGCCCCTGCACGTCTTTGAAACCGACCTCTCTCATCATCTTGCGATAGTACCCGTTGGTTCCGTAGTGGGTGTAGCTGGCGGCCAGTCCTTTCCACGGGTGGTCCTTTTGTTTGGTGATGATACGAGCCATGACCTGAACCACGCTGTTCATCCAGAGGTAGCCAAAGAAGCCGTGTACTTTGTTCGCTTTTCCAGCATCGCAAATGACCAGGCGCCCGCCGGGTTTTAGCACGCGGTAAATCTCTCGCAAACCTTGGGCCTTGTCCTTGAAGTCCCGAAACGAAAACAGACAGAAGACCATGTCGTAGGTGTTGTCGGGCAGCGGGATGTTTTCAGCGATGGCCTGAACATAATCGGCGGGCCCTTCACCACGTGCCGCGCGGGCTGCGTCCACCCGGGGTTGGGCCGTAGCGAGCATTTCGGGCGACGGATCCAAGCAGGTCAGGTCCATCCCTACCAGGTCCTCAGCAAAGGAACCGGGGCCGCAGCCCACTTCGAGTACCTTCATGCCGGGCGTGGCGTGGTTGCGGACGTTTCGGCGCCAGCGCTTGTCCTGGCCGAACGTCATCCATTTGTTGACGCGGTCGTAGTTTGGGATGGTGGCTTCGAGTTGGCCTTCGAGCACTTCCCACGCTTCGGCATCGATGCCCGAAGCGTCAAAGCCACCCGTGGCTGCACGCGTCCCCATGACTCATAACGAACGGCCGACCGTTTTGGACATGTCGTTTGGTCCACGCAGGTGCTCAAGCGATGCGTTCCACGGTTTCCGGCGTGATGCCTTCCTCGGGGGTCACTCGGAACACGAGGATTTTCAGGTTCTCGGGCGCGTTTCTAAACTTTGAAACGATCATTGAATTTTCGAAATCGGTACCGATGGTCCTCACCTTGAACGACAGAACCATGTCGGCGATGGAGGAAAGCTCCTGCTTGATCGCCGGGTCAAGACCGTCGGTCGACACCGAAATCATCAGCAAGCCGCGAACCATCTGAGCGTGTGCCTGGAGCATGCGCACCATGGAAACAACTCGCGCAGGGTCTTCTCGCTGCAGGAAGAAATCCAGGTTGTCGAGCACCGCACGGAAGTACGGGCCAAGACCCATGATCTCGTTGGTGACTTCGGTGAGATAGTCCTGACTGCTGTCGTCGACAAAGCGGGTTTGAGCCAGCCGTTGAATGTCTGCGAGTTGGAACCCTTCTAGGCGGTATCGGCTGGCAAGCAGTTCTCGTTCGAGAACGTTGGCGTTGTATTCCTCGCCGATGGTGCGAACGTTGATGTCAAGCGGCCAGTTGTACTTCTTGAAAATCCGGATGATCTCTTGCTGTCCTTCATCGGTGGCGATGTAAAGCGTGTTTTCCGGCTCTTCGGCGGGTGAGGTGAATTGTTTGGCGAACAATTCGCTTCCTGAACCGGTTTCGGTGAAGGCCACCATCGTGAAGCCACGAGGTACACCGCCCCGCATCTCGCTGTCAAACTTGGGTACACCAAAGGAGCCCACGGTGCCAAAGAACTCCTCGTCCTCGGGGTCAAACGTCATTTTTCGAGCCATCGTGCATCACCTAGAGCAAAACCACCTGTCCTCGGTCGACCAGGTCGGTGCAGTACGTGTCGAGGTTGGCCAACACCAGCGGAGGCGTCTGGTCGGGCACGTTGAGGATGACCGAGAGAACCTCTCGCTGACGGAAGGTGTTGATGAAGGTGTGAAGGTACTCGGCGAGCATGCGGTCGTCGTTGTAGATGGCCAGCGCATTGACGCTGTCCAAGAACACAAAGTTGCGCTGATTGTTCACCGTTCGGAGCGTGTAGAGCGTCCTCAGCATGATGCTCTCGAGCATGATGGGGCTGTCAACGAACGTGATGTTTGAGTACGGTACATCGGTTCCGCCCAGCACGCCCGAGGAAACCAGGTCGAGAAAGTGAATGCCCGACACGTCGACCCCGATGGCTTCGAACGCCTGAATGATTTCAACGGCGCCTCGGCTGGCTGAAATGTAGACGCCGCCCATCTCAAACATCTGCATCAGCGGAATCATGGTGCTTGCCGTGACGGCGAAAGCGTTGGATGAACTCATGCGAACTTGAACGGAACTCCCGAGCGACACCTGAGTGAGCTGTTCTGCGATTCGCTGGTCAAGCTCGAACATCACTAAGCACCCCATCGCGAGGAATTGTCGTTTGACGCTCCCCATTTCAACATCGGAATCAGCATCACGCCCAGCGGGGTAAGTTCGATGGCGTGCTTGGCACGGCTGTGCGCTGTGCCGCGCATTTTGACCACTTGAAGGAAGCGAAGTAGGTGCCCCATGCGTTCGGAGTCTCCCATCACGATGATGCCGTCCGCAATGGCCTCTTCAACGCCAAACGACGACCAGTGAGCGTTTTCGGTGGCCGACGTGATCTCGGAGATCAAAATCGTCGTGCAGCCCAGCGTGGCTAATTTCTTTCCGAGCGTGAAGAGGAAATCACGGATGAGTTGTTCGGACTTGATCTTGTAGCAGAGGGTCGTAACCGAATCGATAACGAGCCGAGTCACACCGATGGTGTTGACGATGTCAACGATGGATTTGATGAGCGCGTGAACGTCGTCGAGGTCGAACGAGGCTTTCTCCAGTCCGAGCCACGAGTACAACACGTCCATGTCGAACACGTTGATCAGGCCGGTGTCCACCATGTTCATGTCAAAAAAGGCGTATTGACGGATGTTTTCGAGGAGTTTGACGGAGGGTTCAGTGGCCGTAAAATGGGCGCACGCTTCTCCAGCGAGTGCTCCTCGGACAAGGAATTCCATACCCAACGTGGTTTTTCCTGACCCGCAGGTGCCTGCGGCGAGGACGGTGGAGCCGTAGGGGATGCCGCCGCGAAGAATCTCGTCCAGTCCGTGAATGCCCGTCACGCAGCGGTCTCGGGTGTAAACGCTCGTCGGTTGCATGCTACCAAGCGCGAGGAACAGCCCCGGGTTGATGAAGTGTTTGGACGGTTAAGGCCCGGCGTTGCAAAAATCAACCATCGTAATCGCCGGGCGTCGGGTCGTCCTGAATGGCCCACGCCGAGGAATCAAAACGGTCGCTTCCATCCCAGACCAGGGACTCTCCGGTGATCAGGAACAACTCCTTGCTGGCTCCCCATTCAACGCGGGCCACGTCCGAAGGCGTGGTTTCGTCCAGCTGGGTGTAGCGCAAACTGAGCACACCTTGGCTGTTGTCAAGGCCGTCCAATTGACCAACGCCGAGGAAACCTTTGGAGCCCAAGTCGACCACGTGCGTTGCGTTGCCGACGACCTGAGAAGATGGATCACCGGTCAGCAGGGAAAGGGATTGGCCGGAAAGAACACCGGACTGCATGAGAAGATTGGTCGAGGTGGACCCCGAGGTGTGATTCAAGGACCACCCTTTCAGGGCTACAGCGAAGTGATTGGGGTTTGAGATTTCAATCCATTCCGGGCCGGAGGATGCAGGGCGAACCATGACCTCAGTGACGTGAAGCACGTTGTTTTTCCGCCCCCCATCGTGGACCTCCAGAATCACGCGAATCAATTCACCGTCTTGCTGGAAGGAGCGATAAGCCGTGGAACTCGAAGGGGCCGTTCCACGCTCGGTCCCGCCCGAGAACAGGACGAGGTTCGCTCGCGAATCGTCGCTGGATTCCACGACTTGGATGCTCAGATGCAGGCTCATGTCTTCATCCAGACCAATTCCCTGGGCCATGCCGTCCTCGGTTACGTTGTGAAGCGCAGCCACACGGTCCATGTCCAATCGATGATGAAGCATCAGACCGGGCTGGACGCGCCCCTCGTGCAGCGCGTCCGCAGGTGCTCGATGCCAATCGGCGGTTGAATTGGCGTAGTCCAACCCGTCGGCATAGGGGACGAACCACCCTTCACCGGAGGTCAGTCGATCCAGCCCGAGCGAAGCGGCACGGTCCAGACGATCAACGCCCGGGTCGTTGGAACCCATTTGCAGTTGGGCCAACGAAAGGAACGCCGTGAGAATCATCAAGAACAACGTGAACGCAGAAAGAAATTCAATCACGGCCGTCAAACCGCTCTCATCCCGTTGGATGCACTGAGCCGGCTTGCGCATGATTCAACCAAACCTGCACAATTCATGAGGTTGCCGATTTGTGCAGGCCTGAACGGTCCCCTTCGTTTTGTTTCGCACGGCGGCACGGAGACCGTTTTCCGTGGATTTAACCCGCTTTGAAGCGATGAGTCTTTGAATCACGGATGGAAGGAGTTGACGATGAGCGAGCGCAAGCCACGCAACGGTTCCAAGCAACGAGCGAGTCTTGGATTTGTCTTGATGCTCATGCTTTCTTCGCTGGGCGCACTGACCATGGTGCCCGCCAGCAGCGCCGCACTGCCGGGTTCAATCGGCATCACGGACAGCACGTCGCCCGTCCCTGATGCGTGGTACTCTTCCTTTGACACCATCGAATTCAAAGCCGAGTTGACCAACTTCTACGCAGGTTCTTCAGGAAACGGACGAACCCTGACGTGGTTTGCGTGCGACGGCGACATCACCATCGCTCAATGCAAGTCCACGTACGATGACACGGGTCTGTTCGTGATGGGCAACGTGCCGGGCCAATCCACGCTGATCGTCTCATCGACCGATCTTTGGATTCCCGGGCAAAGTGCCGAGGGCGTGCACACGATCGTGTACGCTTTCAATCAAGACGACCAAATGCCCGATGACGACGAGTTCAAGTTCATGATCAACCTGACCAACGACTTTGTCGACGTGATCGCCGACACGTCGCACAACCCGCTCGAACACATCAACCATCTTGCTGTCCATGACGGAGAGAGCATCCTGAACACGGACACAGAATACGTGTTCAAGGCCAAAGGCCTGTCAACGGTGTGCGGTGTTTGCACCTTCTCCGGCGACTTTGGCTGGCAACTTTGGGACGCCGACAGCACCATGATGCTGAAGGAAGCCTATCGCACCGTCGATAACCTCCCTGCATGGGGAGGTTACGATTCATACAACCTCAACTTGCCAGCGTTCTCTCACGGACAGGAAGGCCGCTACATGCTTCTGTTTGGTCTGTTTTCCAGCACGGGAAACCCCTACGGAGACCTCAACCCCACCAACAACCTTGCCAGCGTTGAGATCGTGCTGGACGACAGCCTCGACCTGAAGGTGGTGGACGTGTATCCCAGCCACAATTCTGAATCCGACCAGTTCTACTACGGCAACGAGCGTGTGGTCTCGACCTTCGTGAACTTGGGCAACACGACCGTGGAGAACATCACGGTCTCGTTCCAAGTCTACAACTCACAGTACAACCTGGAGGTCGAGGACAGCTGCGACATACCGCTGATGCATCCAGGCGACTCGGTCAGTTGCACGTTCAACATGACAACGACGGGCGACGACCGCCTGTTGCGCGTTCAAATGCCGACCATCTACCAAAACGGCGAAGACGTCCGCATGGGCGACAACCTCTACCAGCTCAACGCCGACGTTCGAGTCGGTGGAATCAACCCCTATGTTCAGACCAATTCCGACAACGAAGTCTACCTGACCAGCGATGACGTTGAGCTCGTCGGCCGATTCAGTTCCATCGCCTCTCAACCGTTGAACTTCACGTGGCGGGAAGGGTTCTACGTTTGGGGCCACGGCCAGGTGCTCAACCGAACCGGTGAGGAGTTTGGCTTGGGCCACCACAACCTCACTCTGCAGGTGTCCGATCCGTGGGGTGAAACCGAATACAGCTACATCGAATTTGACGTCCTGAAGTCGGTGTCAATCGATGCTTCGCCGTTCGTCACCGGAAGCGCCATCACCGAGGAAGACGCCACGTACACGCACAACATACTCCTGCCGCACCTCGGAAAAAATTACGGCATCGGCGGCGGGGATTCTCCGCTCATGCTGGTGGATGTCTCCATCGACGCAACATCGTCGGACGACCCCGGGTTGCGCAGCTTGGATCTTTCCCTCAATCTCTCCGAAATTCTTCCCGCCAACATCGATTTGGCCACGGTGGATTTGAGGTACCTCCCCAACAGCGACAGCGTGGAGTGGACGTTCATTGACGGTGTGGACACCTATGCGTTCAGCCCCGAAAACGACGTCGTCAACGTGTCCATGACCAAGGACGGGGTGGTGTT
>Ga0066364_10000393_pt1 | contig 10161 bp, 5 predicted proteins | sample Knorr_S7_td_Surf_FD_70970 | JGI IMG/M metagenome (GOLD analysis project Ga0066364, IMG submission 70970) | Marine microbial communities from Southern Atlantic Ocean transect - Knorr_S7_td_SurfaceA_ad_6m_LV_A | ecosystem: Environmental > Aquatic > Marine > Oceanic | place: Southern Atlantic ocean...
GATAATATAATTAATAGAGACAGACGTGTAATAAATGATCCTATTATTCCTCCAGAAAGAAGAGTTCCTAGACATGTTTATCCATCTGTTAATATAAAAGATGTAACAAACATTCCAACAAGAGGAAAACCAGATAATTATCAATTAATGGGTATCGTTTCTAGAGACAGTGATGAAAAAGTTATGCAATTATTTGGTAGACAATTATACCCAGGATCATCTCAATATGAATATTATATAAGAGGAAAAGATTTATCTGGATTGGAAATAAAGTTTCCTTTAAGTTTAGAAAATAATAAGGAGTTATATAATAATGATACTGTAAGTATATCACAAATGAATAATGATAAAGGTGATTTTGTTGTAACTTTATATGAGCTTGATGCTCCTAAATATAATCCGTATATATAAAAAATTGAATCATTTTTTAATTATAATTAAATTAAATATAATTAATGGTTGAGACTAAAGATATATATTATAATGATAAATTTTCAGTGATTAATATACATAAATCTATTTTTGATAATAAAAATTTTGAAAATCAAATAGGTCATTTTATAGAATCATATTTATTAAATGATATTTGTATATTTTCTGTGGATTTAATTCATCATTTTTTGTGGAATGAATTAAAAATAAAAAATAAAACTAAAGAAGAAATTTATAGTAAAATAAATAATAAGTTAAATTTATATTTAATATTATTAATGAAAAATATTAAAAAAGATGTTGTAAGATCATATAAGAAAAAAAATTTTCTATTAAGTGATTTAATATTTTTATTAAACAATTTAATTATTAAAATTTCAAAATTATCTAAGACATTTAATCTTATTGAAAACGAAAGTTTGTTATATAAGTCTAAAATTAATTATGTTAAATATTGTTGGGGTAAATCGAAAATAATAGCATTTTTTATTAAAAAACTTTGTAATAAATTTTTATCAGATCCAATTATTGTGGGTATTATAAAGTCATTTATAATTGATGTAGATTTTAATAATAAATTATTAACAGATTTTTTTTGTATTATAAAAAAATATAATCATTATTATCAAGAAAGTGAAAAATGGTTTATAGTTTTAGTAGAACAAGTTATTACTAATAATTTAAATTTAGATTTTACAATATCGTGTAATGACGATAATATTGAAATAGTATCTAATATTTATAAATTATCTGATTTGTATTCATATTATTTGAAAAATTTAAATAAATTTGATTTTATAAAAAATGATACTATTTTCAACGGTATAAAAATTAAGATGGTAGAGTGTTTAAGTTTAGTATTAGATAAATTTTTAGATAGTAATTTTAATATAGATTTTATAATTGATTTTTTATATGATTATAGATTTATAATAGCAATAGTGTTAGATTTTGATAAGAAAATGAATATATTATATAAATTGGTGATATTAATGGATTTATTTGATATATCTAATATAAATAGTTTAAATAAAAGTGTTAGTTTTTATAAAAATATAAATGAAATAATGAACGAAATGAGAAATGAATATTATTGTAATTTTAATATTAGTGAGTCTTTATTTTTATTTGATGATAAATTTATAAAAATTGTAAAAAAATTTATTGTTGACAATAAATCAGAAATGAATTTAATTGATAATATAAATAAAATTATTAATAATTTATTAATCTATGATATTAATAATGAAAAACAGGTTTATCATTCTACATTAAATATTTTATATTTAATGGTCACAAAGATTAAGTCGAATGATATGTTTATATTATACTATGAAAAGTATTTGATAATAAGATTAACTAAATCAATAGATAATGTATTACAATTATTTGATGAACAATTAAAAAGAGAAAAAAATGAATATTTAAATTTACAAAAGTATTTTAAAATGTGCGATTTAAGAAAAATATCGAAAATTATTAATGATTTTCAAATGTCAATTATGTTAAATATGGAATATATTAATACATATTTAGTAGAAGATCATCATAATTATTTAAATTACACTTCTGAATCTTTACTAGATAATTTTAATTGTATTACTAGTTCATATAATAATTGGTGTATTAATATTTCTGAAGGTTTTATTATAATGGAAAAATTTATGGAAACAGAATATAATAATTATTTATTAGATAAGTATGATTTAAGTAATATATTTGTTTTTATTAATTCATATAATATTTTTTATTCTAAAGAATACTTAGATAAAAGAATGTTAGTGTGGTATCCACATTTAGGCTTAATTAATTGTATTTTTGAATCTATTAATGAGTGTAGTATTATAAAAATGTTACCAATACATAAAATGATGATTGATTTTATCGATTATGAGAACGAGTATAATAAAATAATAGATTTTTTTGTTTCAATAAGTACTTATTCTAATGATTATATTGAAAATTTGTTAAAATCTCTTATCAAATCGAACCTTTATAAATTAGTAAATAATAAAGTAATAGGTAATATAACTTTTAAAGGTGATATAAATATAATAGATATATTTAATTCTATTTCTAATATTGATATTGTTAGAGATGATAAAATTATTAAAGAATTAACTTATAGTAGAAAAATTATATTGAGTACTATAGTTAATAGTGTTTTAAAAATAAATACAGAAGAGAAATATGACTTTGATAAATTAATGGATATTTGTTCAAATAAACAAGATGTGTTTAATGTTAATGAATCGTTATTGAAAGATTGTTTAAAATATATGGAAGAAAAAGATTATATTGATTACAATAAAAAATCAGGAATCATATCAAAACAAATATTTTTTTAAAAAAATTGATAATAATATTTTTTAATTTTATAAATTTGTTTTAATGAGCGCAATAAAAAGTGAGAAATTTAATATTTATAATCCATTATGTTCTAATAATAAAACTATACAACATGAAGGAAAAGAAGTAGAATTAAATATATATAATTTATCGAAATATATTGATAAAGTTTACATATTATGTCCTTTGAGAAACAGTAATGATTTATGTGAATTATATTATCGTTATATTAGTGATGTAACTTTAAAAAAATTATCAGATTATTTAGTTTTATATTCGGTTGTACCATATTTTTTAAAAAATGAAATACATTTTAATAGTATAGTTTCTGTTAAATCTAAGAACTTTATGTGTTTTAATAAGTTTGGATTAGAATTACCAGAGGATATTATAATACTTCCTATTTTACATATAAACTTTCTTAATATACAATCTTATTTAAAATTATTTGAAAGTAGTAATTTAAAAGAACTATGGAATACAATAGTTGTTGGTGATTATTTCAATAATTCTTTTGATAATATGGTAACATCAGATTATTTAGTTGGAATAATATCAAGTTTAAATGAATCAAAATATTGGACATATGAATTTAATTGTACATTAAATTTAGGTCAATTATTTAATATGAAACAAAAGAAAAAATACGTAATTAAATTGTTAGATACAAAAGATAATGACACTAAAAAATCTGAAGATAGTTCAAAAAATCAATGTGATTATATGCAATTTATTTTTCAGAAAAATAAAAATTTTAAAGATATTTCTAGAATTATCAAGTTAAATAAAATTAATACTTTTAAGATATCAACTTCATGTGATTATACTAATGAAGATATTAATAATTTATTTGATAAATTGTCTAATGAATATCAACAGTATATCTTATTTTGTTATTTATTAGTATCTAAAAAATATACTCATTTAGTTATAAATAATAAATATATTTTGACTAAATTAAAGCCAATAATATATGAGTATGCAGAATTATTTAGATATTTAATAGGATATTCTTGGGCAACTTTATATTATGAAGAATGTATAAAAAAATTAAATTTAAAAAAAGATGATAGATGTGTTTTTAGCTTGTTTACAGCAGCATGTTTGCCTATTTATCCATTTAATCATTTAGAACCACAAAAAAATCCATATATGCCATTACCTATAAGTATAAAAGTATTAAATCCACAAAATAATGTTGGAGGTTTTCCTTGTTATTTAGAAAAAGAATTACATCACAAAGGATTAGTAGAATCAAAAGAAGAATATATGAAAATATTTAATGTTTTTTGTACAGGAAATTGTAATAATAATTTATTTGATAATATTGATTTTAAAAAAAATAAAATAGGAATAACAGGATCAATTATTGCAGCAACTGTTTTCAAAGAACCGTTTTTAAAATCAATGTTTACTAATTTAGAAGATTTAAGTGATAATAATAAATTTAATTTTGAATGGAATAGGTATTTTGCTGAATTTTTTTGTACTAAACAAGTACATGATAGAAATAATAATACTTATGTAAAAAAATCAGATATTGATGTAATGATTCAAACAGATGATGATTTTGAATTTTTAGAAAAATTTTATTATATTCATAATCAAATAGTTGTAAATATATTAAGTTATAGTGAAGATTCAGTAGCTGAATATGTTAAACCTAAATTGGTGAAAACATTAACTATATATGTTGATTATGATTTTATAAAAAAATATATATGTAATGATGAACTAACAATAAAGATAGTATGTTGTAATATAGATGATAGTAGAATTGTAAAATTATTTATCCCTTATATAGAAAAGTTATATGATGATTACATTAATAACAAATTTAAAGATTTTGATAGTGATGAATTAGATAATCTTAGAAAAGAATATCCATCTTATTTTGATAATGTTGAATCAGATCAATTAGAAATATTATATAAAATTAGAATAAGTGATCAGTCGTCATATAGTTTTGTAAAGGAAGTTGTATCTAATAATAAATCAAAATTTGATGAAATAATTGAGAAAAATTATATATTAAGAAGTATTAAAATTAAAAAATTAATTGCTAATAATAAAATTAATAAATCTGATATGAAAATATATATTGGATTTAAAGGATATATAAAAAGTCCTTATATGAATCATCAATTAGAAATTTATAAGGTTAAAGATTTAATGAGTGTTGTTACTATGCATCATTATTCTTGGGTACGTGCTTATTTTGACGGTGATGATATTTTATGCACTACTTCATGTATTAGTGGTTTATTAACTGGGCATAGTCCAGATATAAGATGGCACTCATGTGAAGCAATTAGAGAAGAAACACATTGTAAATGGATTCATAGAGGGTTATCAATGTATTTAAATACAAGTGAATTAAAAGATTTAATAAATTATATTAAAAATAATTATTATTGGAGTAGTTTGTTTGGTATAGATAAAAATGAAAACATAAATAAATTATTAAATGATAAAAGAGTTATTGGGTTAAAAGGTATAAGTAGTAAAATTTATAGACCGAGATTATATATGCCTGATTATTACAGGGAAGCTCCTTTTGTAGATTTAATAAATGCTTATAATGATAAGTCATGTAAAAATAAATATAGACATGTTTATAATAATTCTACTTTTGAAAAATTAATGAAATTGAGATTTAATTGTAAAAATTTAAATTTAATGAACAAGTGTGTTTATGATTTAAAAACAGGTTCAATGAATCCTTTGGATTTAGATATAATTAAAACTGCATATAAATCTGATTATAGGATGGATGAATTAGCAGGGTCAGGTGGTAGAATTTGAATTATAAAAAATTAAATTTATAAAAATTGATTTAAATATAATATAAAATATATATATAATATATTAATATGGAATCTTCATCAATAGCAGAAGAAAATGGTTTAGACAATAAAACTAGGGAAAAAACTATAAAATTTTTTAAAAAAATATTATCAAAAAAAGTAAATAAAAAAGATTTGAATAAATTAATATTTAAAATAGAAAAAGGAATTTTGGATTTTAGTATTGAATATGGTAATGATAATGAAACTATGTTTTTGTTATTACAAATTTATGAAACTCGTGTCAATGAATTAAATTGTATTTTAAAAGAAAATAAATTCATTATTGATTTTATAAATAAAGATATTGAAAATGGTTATAAATTAGCTTTTTTAAAACCAGAAGAACTTGATCCTGAGAAATTCGAAAAAATAATTAAAAAAAAAGAATTAGAAGAATATAAAAAGAAAAATCAAGCAACAACCGATGCATTCAAATGCAGTAAATGTAAACAACGAAAATGTACTGTAACTGAAAAACAAACTAGATCTGGAGATGAACCAGCTACTACTTTTGTTAAATGTATGGTATGTAAACATGAATTTAGGTTTTAATAAAAAATTGATTATAAAATATAATAATTTTATTATATTTTATTAATATGCAAGTTTCAGAAAGTAATTACTCTCCAAGTGATATAACATATAAATTTCCATATAATGTGGATATAGTTATTCCAAATGAAGATATTAAGTTAATTGGATTCACTGATAGGGGATTTAAAATAAGTTTTAAGTATAGAAACAAAACTGAGTATTTAACATTCCGTTGTTATTATGACAATGTTGATGGTTATGCTCTACATGAAAAATTTTATAATTCAGAATTATGGGATTATGAATTAGAGATAAGAAATGGTTATTACAATTCTAAAATATATGTAAAAATATTATTAAATGAAGAATTTGTAGAACAATATTATGGTAATTCTATAGGTTTATCGTATTTAATTTTGAATAAATATAAATTAATACAACAGATTAGAAATCCTTCTGTGGAAGAATTAAGTTTTCTAACTTATATGAATCAAGTAAATCAACCTGTTGGATTTAAAGTAGAATTATATCCATATCAATTACAATCTTTAAATAAAATGTTAATGATAGAGAAAGAACAATTAGAAAGATCTGTTACACAAACAACGTTATTAAATATAGGTGATAATCAAATAATTTTCGATCCTGTACAAGGTTGTCGTGTAAATAAAGAAATAGATATTAAAATTAAATCTAAAGGCGGTATTTTAGCTGATCAAATGGGTTTAGGCAAAACTTTAACCAGTTTGGCTTTATTAAAATCTAATCCAAAAATTCTTGATGATAATATATTTATAAAAGATAATACAATTAATTATCATAGAATAAGTTCAAAAGCTACACTATTAATTTGTCCTTCTCATTTAGCTAAACAATGGGCGGATGAAGCAAAGAAATGTTTACCAAAATTAAAAATAATTATTATTAGAACAAAAAGGAATCATGAAAAAATTACTTATGATGATATTAAAAATGCAGATTTTCTGATTGTTACACAACAATTTTTAATGAATTTTAAATATTATCCAGGTTTAAATTATGGTTATGTTACTGCTAGTAGTTTTAGATTTTCACATAGAAATGAGACTATGAAAAAATTGTTAAATAAATGGCGTGTAAAAGCATATCATTCTAATGAAACATTAGATGAAAATTTAGATTATAGTAATTTATGGTCTGATCAACAAGTAGAGTGGGATTATATAAAAAATAAATATCAACCAATATTTGAAATGTTTTATTTTCATAGGTTATTTATTGATGAAGGTCATGAAATATTTGGTGAGATGTTATCAAATGGATCATTATCTCATTATATTTCAAATTATTTAAGATCTGTAAAGGCGAATTATTTTTGGTATATATCAGGTACTCCTTTTATTAATAGAAAGGGTATGATAAATTGTTTTGATTTTATAAAATTAGAGTTTAAAACAAATAAAGACAATATTCTAAAATTTGATTCAAGTTCTATTAAAATTTATGATTTCTTACAAAAAGAAAATTTTATAAAAAAATTATTACCACAAGTATGTATTAGACACAGAAAATGTGATGTAGAAAATCAAATTGATATACCAGGATATGAAGAAGAATTAGTTTGGGTAAATTTGACAGATTTAGAAAATAAATTATACGAAGCTAAAAAATCAAAGACATGTACTAAAACATTACAACAATTATGTTGTCATCCTTTGGTTACAGAATCATTCCAAAATGTTTTAGGTAATAAAACTGTTAGTCTAGAAGAGATTCAAAGTAAGTTATTACAGCATCATTCTAATAAAATTCAACATTATACGAATAAATTAGAAAATTTACATCCTGGTTTACAAGAATATCATATGTTAAAAAGAACATTTACAACAAAATTATCAGAATCAAAATACATTTTAGAAGTATTAAAAAATATTAATAAAAAGGATGAAATCAATGAAGAAGATGATAATTGTATCATATGTTATTGTGACATTGAAAATCCAGCATTAACATCATGTGGACATAAATTTTGTTATGAATGTTTAACAGATTGTTTAAAGATAAATAATAAGTGTCCAAATTGTAGAGCAGATTTAAAAGGTACAGAAATAGTTTTAATTAATAAAAAAGAAGAAAAGAAATTAGAATCAGTTAATCCTATTATTGAAAAATATGGATCCAAATTAGGGAAAATTATTACTATGGTAAGAAAATTAATAATAGATAGCAAAACAAGAATTATAATATTTTCTCAATGGGATAGAATGCTTGGACTGATTGGAAGAAGTTTAGCTGAGAACGGTGTAGCTAATTCATTTGTTAAAGGAAATGTTTGGGCTAGGAATTCTGCTATAAGTAAATTTAAGCTAGGTGTAAATAAAAGTGGAGAAGATAATAAAGTAATTCTATTATCTTTAAAGAACTCTGCCTCAGGTACTAATTTAACAGAAGCTACTCACATATTTTTTGTAGAACCTATAAATGGACCTAGTCTAGAATCAAAATCTATAGAAGGACAAGCTATTGGAAGAGCATGTAGATTAGGACAAAAAAATACGATTAAAGTTATTAGAGTATTAACAAGAAATACTATTGAAGAAGATATTTATAATAAATATTATTTGAATAATAATACAGAAGCATCTATTATTAGTAATAATGATAGTAATATAATTATATAAAAATTTAATTTAATTTTTTTATCTATTTATATATATATATATAATGTTTTTGTTATTTATAATAATGATTTTAGTGTTAGCTACTTCAACATTTGCTGTTTTATATTTTACAAAACCATGTTCTTGCCCTGTACTTCCTAAACAAGAAAGTCTTAAACAAGATACTCCTAAACAAGAAAGTCCTAAACAAGAAAGTCCTCAACAAGAAAGTCCTAAACAAGAAAGTCCTTGTCCAGAACAATCAAAATATGAAAATTTAGATTGTACAAGTTATAAGAAAAAAGTTTCTCAAATTGTAATGGAACAAATGAAAAAGTGTAATAAAATTACATCTGAAAATGATTGTATTAAAAATAATATGTGTAGTTGGGTATCATTTGGGGAACAATTAGAAATGATGACTGGGGCCACATCTGAAGAAATAAGAAAAAAGTATAAAAATGATGCTTATAAAAAAGAATGTAATATTAGTAATGATGGATCTGAGGAAATCACATGGAGACATGGACTATGTAATAAAGATGGTAATAGTGATAGTCTAATTGATATAAATGAATTTAAGAATGACCCTGAATATTCCAAAGCAAGTCTAGAAGAAAATGTTTTAGTAGAAAAAATTTTCAATGAAGTAAAAGGAAGTGATAATAAATTAAATAGATGTGAATATAAAAATTTCAGCAAAAAAATATTTAATGAGATGGCGAAAATGAGGAATTATTGTAAAAAGTTGAATAAGAATTTTGATTCTGCTAGTTATAAGTGTATAGATAAACCAGAAGAAGGAAAATGATATTATAATTTTAAATAATAAAATTAAAATATTATTTAAAGATTATTCTACTTTAGTTTGTAATGTCAAAAGTAGCAATCGGTATCGATTTGGGAACAACCTATTCATGTGTGGGTGTCTATAAAAACGGAAACGTTGAGATTATAGCAAATGATCAAGGTAATAGAACAACGCCTTCATATGTTTCATTTTTGAATGATGAAAGATTAATAGGTGATAGTGCAAAAAATTCATCTTCACAAAATCCTAAAAATACAGTATATGATGTAAAAAGATTGATTGGTAGAGAATATAATGATAATCATGTAAAGAATGATATGGAAGGATTAAGTTATAAAGTAGTAAATAAAGATAATAAACCAAATGTAGAAGTAATGTATAAGAATGAAGTAAAACAATTTTCACCAGAAGAAATATCAGCAATGATTTTAACAAAGATGAAGACAATTGCAGAAAATTATTTAGGTGAAAAAGTAACTGATGCTGTTATTACTGTACCAGCATATTTTAATGATGCACAAAGACAAGCGACTAAAGATGCTGGAAA
>Ga0066364_10000394_pt1 | contig 10155 bp, 17 predicted proteins | sample Knorr_S7_td_Surf_FD_70970 | JGI IMG/M metagenome (GOLD analysis project Ga0066364, IMG submission 70970) | Marine microbial communities from Southern Atlantic Ocean transect - Knorr_S7_td_SurfaceA_ad_6m_LV_A | ecosystem: Environmental > Aquatic > Marine > Oceanic | place: Southern Atlantic...
AAATTTGCTGATACAAATTATGTGTATCTTGTAACAGGAAGTGATTATAATAAAACAGTTGAACAATGCGGTGAAGATATAATAATGTCTGTTAAACGTGTGTACAACTGTTCAGGTAATGATGTATGGGAAAAAGGTAAAAACATTTACACAAATGAATGGCACTTACCAGAAGAAGCAGAAGGTTGGTTACTGCAAGAACTAAGATACAGTAACTTTCCATTAAGGACAGGATTACACCTAGAACACAGACCTGGTATGTGTAATTTTAGTGTTGTAGGAAGGAATGCCACATTAGGAGAACGTAAATTATACGTTCAGCATGATGAAAGCACAAGAGAACGCAACAATGTAGCTATTAATTTTAAACAAAAGTTTTTAGATATTGAAGCAGTGGTAGGCGGCGAAACAGGAATAGACATATATCCTGTAGGCAGTGATAAGAGTCAAATTTTAAAAGATTTTAGCCAAGACGATTTTATTTATTTCTTTGGTGATAGGTGTGAACCTGGAGGCAATGATTATCCGATTGCAAATGCAATTCGAGAAGGAGAAAGAATGGGTGTTCCTTTCCAAGTAGACGATTGGAAGGATACATGGAGTAAATTAAATGCATATATTACTAACGGGACATAGGGGCTACATAGGTAGTCATCTTTTAAAAAGATTAAAGAAAAAGAATAGTGTTGTAGGCATTGACCTACAAGACGATCCTATTCGACAAGACTTATCTACTTGTGAATTTAATGAACAGTTTGATCTTATAATACATCTTGCGGGTAAAAGCGGAGTAAGACACAGTATGGCTGATCCTGCTGGTTATTGGAAAAACAATGTAGAAGTAAGTAAAAGATTGTTTGCAAGATATCCTGATACTCGTATACTTTATGCAAGTAGTTCTAGTGCATATGAACCAGATTTAAATCCGTATGCCGCAAGCAAGTACCTTATTGAAGAAAATGCAGAAAGATATGTTGATACCTTGGGCATGAGAATACATACTGTTTATGACAACAATCCAAGAAAAGGAATGTTTATACAAAAATTTCTAGATAATGAATTAGAATATGTAACAAATCATTATAGAGATTTCATACATGTAGAAGATGTATGTGATGCTATTGAACTTTTAATCAATAGTCGATACAGCGGAACTGTTGACATAGGTACAGGAAAACCTTTTAGAGTCCGAGATTTTGCACCAGATGTACCTATCCGCCTAAATACCCCATATGAACGTGTTTGGACTTGTGCAAATATGGAAAGAATGAAGACTTTGGGCTTTAAACCTAAACATTCTGTAGAAAAACTGTTGACAAATTACAAATTAGATAATATAATAACATTTAATAATGGAGACACACTATGAAAGATATCTTACAAGACATGGTAGCTCATACGCACTCGCTGGGCTTCTTATCGTTAGTTAAAGTTACTAATGAAAATAGTACACAGATCGACTCAATGGCAGAAGATCGCAGTGTTATATTGAGTGCAGAAACACATGCACCTGTAGCAGAATTTAAAGGTACATTTGGTATGCCAAACTTAGACAAACTAAGTTTGCACTTAAAAAATCCTGAGTATCAAAAAGATGCTAAGATTGATGTAGTTGAAGCAGATCGTAATGGTGAAACTGTTCCGACACATATTCATTTTGAAAACGCAACAGGCGACTTCCAAAATGATTATCGCTTTATGAACAAAGCAATTATTGAAGAAAAACTTAAAACTGTAAAGTTCAAAGGTGCAAACTGGAACGTTAGTTTTTCTCCTAGTGTTGCGGCAATTGGTCGTATGAAGTTACAAGCACTTGCACATTCGGAAGAACCTACATTTAATGTAAGTTCTAATGATGGTGATCTTGTATTCAGCTTCGGTGATGCAAGTACACATGCAGGTAGTTTTGTGTTCGAAGCAAGTGTTGAAGGTACACTGGCACATACATGGAGTTGGCCTGTAGCACAGGTACAAGCAATACTTGGACTTGATGGTGATAAAACTATGAGTATATCAGATCAAGGTGCTATGCAAATTACAGTAGATAGTGGTATGGTCAAGTATGACTATATCCTTCCAGCACAGAGCAAATAATTGAGTGATCCTAATCAGCCATATCACAACAAAGGTTTTGCGCCTGCGTTTTTATGGATCATGTTTTTATTTTTAGTTTTGCCTTCAATAGTAATACTATCTATAGATGATGGTTGGGCAAAATTTGTAGAAATGCGTGGCATGACTGGAGATTGTTGGGAAAATAGTAAACATGAAAGAGTATGCAAAGATGATAACACTTGCAAGTTTGGAAGAAATTTTTGCACTCCAAATGTATATAGATGGAGAGAAGATTGACACCTAGAGAAGCCGCACAAAAAGAAGCAGAAGTAACTTATAAATTGTTTTTAAAATTTTGTAAATATTTCAGTTATGTAGTAGTTGTAGGACTATTGGCTGTCGCCAGTTGTAGTTTTGGAGTTGACGGTACAGGTAGTAAGTCGGATCCAGAACTATACGAAGAATACAAACAAAATATGTTAGAAATGGGAGAGAAATATAAAAAATGAAAAATGTAAACTTACATTGGACTACAGTAGTGACAGAGAAACTGATGTTAGGATTTATCGGTATTCTTACAACTGTCGCTGCAGGTATGGATGTTTACGACATGTTCTTAGCAAGAAAAATAGAACTTGCTGATTTGTTTTTGTTGTTTATATATACAGAAATTGTAGGCATGGTTGGTGCGTACTTTGCCAACAATAGAATACCTGTATCATTGCCAATTATTATTGCTATTACTGCTCTTTGCAGATTAATTGTACTACATTCAAAAGATGCTGATCCGTGGGTGCTTATTGCAGAAGCGGCGGCTATTCTTATATTAGCTGGAGCGGCATACGTTATGAGTTATAAAGATTGGCTAAGTTTAGAGAAAGAAAAAATGAGAAATGAAGACTGATTTAACCGCAGAACAAAAAGATTATGCACGTTTTTTACCTGCACTAAGTGGATTTTACGCAACGTTTATAGGAAAACAACGTCATGAAGAATATGTGGATAAATCAAGAATACCAACAAATTTAAGTAATGGTGTTGAAAGCCTTAACTATCTTAACACAAAAGAAGGACAGTTTCAATACAAATGGTGTTTATATTCGGCAGGCCATGCAGATTTAGATATTAATAAATTTTCGCCCAAAGAGGATATGATAAGAAATAGAGACAGAGAAAATACTTGGTTACTTGGTGATTCAGGTGGTTTTCAGATTGGTAAGGGTGTATGGGAAGGTGATTGGAAAGATCCTAACTGTCCTAAAGCACAGAAAAAACGCGATGGTGTATTAAAATGGATGGACGCATACATGGACTATGGAATGATATTAGATATTCCAGCATGGGTATCTCGTTCACCAGAAGGTGCAAAAGCAACAGGGATTGATAATTATCAAGATGCAGTAAATGCAACAAGGATTAATAATGATCACTTTATGAAAAATAAAACAGGTGCTTGTAAATTTTTAAATGTATTACAAGGCGAAAATCATGCTGATGCAGAAGATTGGTATCAACAAATGAAAGATTATTGTGATCCTAAGAAATATCCAAGCACACACTTTAATGGTTGGTCAATGGGTGGCCAGAATATGTGCGATATACACTTGGCGTTAAAGAGGTTAGTTGCATTGAGATATGACGGCTTGTTAGAAAAAGGCATACATGATGTAATGCATTTCTTAGGTACAAGCAAACTTGAATGGGCTACGTTATTGACTGATATACAAAGAGCAGTTCGTAAGTATCACAATGAAAATTTTACAATTACATTTGACTGTGCATCACCATTCTTAGCAACTGCTAATGGACAAATATACTGCGAACTTGAAACTGAGAACAGAACGAAATGGGTGTACAGAATGGTTCCAAGTATAGATGACAAAGCTCTTTCTACAGACACAACACCTTTTGGACATGCTTTTGTTAGAGAAGGAAAACATCCTAGTTTTATGGATAGTCCTGTAACAAAAGAACTTTCGGCAAAAGATATTTGTATATATGGTCCTGGAGATCTAAATAAAATAGGTAAAGAAGGTAAAACTAGTTGGGATAGTTTTAGTTATGCAATTATGATGGGACACAATGTATGGATGCATATCAATGCAGTACAAGAAGCTAACAGACAATATGACAGTGGTGTTTTTCCTGCTATGCTTGTAGAAGAACGTTTTGATAGATTATTTTTTAAAGATATAGTAGAAGCTATTTTTGCAACTGATAATAGAGATGAATCAGAAGCAGTAATTGAAGAATTTTCTAAATTTTGGATGTCAATTATTGGCACAAGAGGTGCCACTGGAAAGAAAACTGTAAATGCACAAACTAAATTCGGGGAGTTATTTGAATGACGAAAGAAACTTATCTAGAGAGCTTATACAGAAAACATAGAGCACTTGACGATGAGATAAAAATACTGTATACTAAATTTGCAGATGATCAACTAATTAATAGATTAAAAACTCAAAAACTTTGGTTAAAAGATGAAATACATAGGTTAGAAAATGAAACGGAACTATCAAAACGGTGTTCATGAAAAGATGTGTTATTTTGTTGGCTATGAAGTAGAAAAAACTTCAGCCTATAAACAAAAAACACTTTTTATTGAAGGTATTCAAGATACAGAAGAAATAATGACTTTCTTTAGAAAAGAAGATTGTAAGCATTTGTTCTTTGGTGCGAATCACAGTTTTAATCCAAAAGAACATAATGAATGGCAAGACTGGGAAGATATGATTAAGAAATTTCTTAAGGACGGGTATCTTTGTTCCCTTGATATTCCTATTGCACTTGCTGAAGAATTTTTAGAGTGTGAACTTGTAGATTATAACAACTTTATCCCACAACTTCGCGTTCCGGTGCCTTACGTGAAACAGTGGAATTACAACACTATGTTGAAAATAGATGATAAGGATTTCAAGGCATCTAATCCTGGTGTTTGGTGTCATAGATTGCACAATTTGTTAGATGAAGAAAAATTTACAGATTGGGCAGAGTATGGCCTTGACAAGCCGTTATTGTGAGTGTATAATGTTAGAACAAGCTGAAGAACAAAATGAACGATATTATGATTATATGTTAAGAATGAGTCGTGAAGAAGATAGGAAGGTGTTTATGGAAAGTAAAGTAGAACGTAGTATTTGGGTAACTTTTAGGAAAGAAGGTATTCATTTATATCCAGCGGCGAAAGATGATCCTGCACTAGCAACTGGTGATTGGGATGATGTATCTTTTCTCGGTGTAGCACATAGACACATCTTCCACTTCAAAGTAAGAATTGAAGTTGAACATAATGATAGAGATATAGAGTTTATTCAATTTAAAAGATGGCTTGAAAGACTGTATGATGATAGTGTGATCGAGCTTAACCACAAGTCATGCGAAATGATTGCAGATGACTTGTATGAACAGATTTCAGCAAAATATCCAGGCCGATTTGTTGAGATTGATGTTGCCGAAGATGGCGAAAACGGCTGTTCAATATTTTATCCCAGACATAGCTAAAAGGAACTTATGTTAAAATGTCTATCAAATTTAATCGTGAAGCGTATACTAAGGTCTTCAACGATCTCGAACGGTATCGCGACTACTGTCGATTTGAAGGTAAAGTGTTTAATGAAAAAGCACTTTACAAAAAACAAGACCCCAACTGGGAAGCCTATCAACGATGGCAAGGTTGGATGCGAGCTAAAGCTCGCAATGCTGGACGAAAGTATCATAATAGGAGAAACTAGGTAATGACGATTTATATTGTAGATATTGAAGCAGTTGATACACGTTACACAAAACAATGGAAGGAACATCTTCCTAAACAACTGCGTCGTGCTACAAATGAAAAAGTCGTTGTTATAAGTGGAGGCGAGACTCCCCAGGCTACAACACCTGGGGCGTTTCTAAACTTTGGCGGTACAAATGTTTACAAAAGTAAACAATTAGAAAAAATAGGAGAAATGTTTTGTAATGGATCTATTTGTAATGGTGATTATTTCTTATATACTGATGCTTGGAATCCTACTGTTATACAACTTCGTTACATGGCAGAGCTATTGGGCTTTGAAATAAGTATTGGTGGTTTGTGGCATGCAGGTAGTTATGATCCTCAAGATTTCTTAGGCAGACTTATAGGTGATGCTCCTTGGGTAAGACATGCTGAACAATCGATGTATGAATGTTATGATGATAACTTTTTTGCAAGCGATTTTCATATTGATTTATTTGCAGAAAGTTTAGACATAGATGAAAATAAAACACATCGAGTTGGTTGGCCGATGGAGTATTTAAAAAGTAGTTTAGATCAATATAAAGGAATGAATAAAAGAAACTTAATTTTATTTCCACATAGAATTGCTCCAGAAAAACAAATTGATATATTTAGAGATCTAAAACAACACTTGCCACAGTATGATTTTGTTGTTTGCCAAGAACAACAATTAAGTAAACATGAATATCATAATTTGCTAGGTGAAGCAAAACTTGTATTCAGTGCTAACCTACAAGAAACACTAGGCATAAGTTGGTATGAAGGTGCATTAGTAGATACTATTCCTATGGTTCCTGACAGACTAAGTTACACTGAAATGGCACTTACAGAATTTAAATATCCTAGTGTATGGACAGAAGATTATACAACTTATGTAAAACATAGAGGTGAAGTCACTGCAAAGATTATAGATTATATGGAAAACTATGAAGACTATTTAACAAGTCTTAACAAACAAGTAAACAAATTAAATAAAGATTATTTTAGTGGCAAAAAATTATACGGAGCAATAAATGGGTGAAGACAAATTTACAATTAGTTTAAGTGATTTAGATATAGAAACAACATATGTTTCAGCTGATTCGGCAAATACAATTACATTGGATTCAGATTTTTTAAATGATTCTGGTTCAGAATACACCTACAATATACCAGGACATCCAGATTCTTTAGGAGAAAGTATACCTTTTGAAAATACAATGCCTAGCATATACACAATTAACGATATGATAAAACATTATCCTTCATTAGCAAAAGCATATGAAAATTTTAAAACAATTTATAAAATGGTTGAACAAGACTACAAAGGAAATATTCAGGATAAAGATGAAATTCCTTTTTAATACATCATAGGGGTAATATATGAGAATAAACTATAATCCGAAGTTAAATTTTGAAGATGTGCTACTTGAACCTAAACGTAGTAAATTAACTAGTAGAGCTGATGTAAACATGCAGAGAAAGTTTACATTTATAAATTCAGGTAGACAGATGACGTTTACGCCAATTTTTGCTAGTAATATGGACGGTGTTGGAACATTTAGCATGGCAAAAATATTACAGCAATATAAAATGATGACAGTAATAACTAAATCAACAACATTAACGCAGTGGCGTTCAGCAGTTGGAGAAGGATTAAAATTACAATATGTTTCTGTTTGCACAGGCACTAATAAAATGTGGGATCCTGAAGCAGAAGATTATTTAACTATGCAAAATGTTTTAAAAAGTTATCCCGATATAAAGATAATAACAATTGATGTTTCAAATGCTTATCATCAAAACATGGTAGATTTTATAAAACGTGTTAGGGAAGAATATCCTGACAAAGTAATTGTAGCTGGTAATGTTGTCACTCCTGAGATGACAGAAGAACTTATAATGAATGGTGCTGATGTTGTAAAGATAGGAATAGGGCCTGGTTCTGTATGTACAACTAGAACAATGACTGGTGTTGGTGTCCCCCAATTTAGTGCTATACTAGATTGTGCAGATGCCGCAAATGGCGTAGATGGACATATAATGGCAGATGGCGGTTGTGTTTTTCCAGGTGATATTAGTAAAGCATTAGGAGCAGGTGCACATATGGTAATGATAGGCGGTATGCTTGCAGGACATGATGAAAGCGAACAACCTGTTGTTGATGGCAATATAGAATTTTACGGAATGAGTTCAGATCGAGCAAGAGAAGTACACGGAAAAAGAAAAGATGGCTACAGGAGTAATGAAGGCAGACACATTAGGTTACCATACAGAGGTCCTGTTAAACAGACTGTGGAAGATCTTTTAGGAGGTATAAGAAGTTCATGCACATATATTGGTGCTAAAAGGATAAAAGATATGGCTAAGTGTGCAAGTTTTATAACAACATACAATGTACAAAATAAGATATTTGAAAAATTTACTGTATAAAAATAAAGAAAGGATATTATGATTAAAAAACATTTCTATACTTGGAAAGATATAGAAACAATGTGTACAAGTATTGTTACACAGATGTATAATGATGACTGGCGTCCTGACTACATAGTTGGCATAACACGCGGTGGAAACATACCAGCTACTATAATTAGTAATATGACTGGTATACGTTGCGAAGCTCTTAAAGTAAGTTTGAGAGATGATGATAAAGATAGTGAAAGTGCTTGTTGGATGGCAGAAGATGCCTTTGGATATTTAGAAGCAGGCCAAAAAAATATTTTATTAGTAGACGATATAAATGATACAGGTGCTACTTTTAACTGGATAGTAAATGACTGGGAACAAAGTTGTTTACCTGACGATACACACTGGAGAAATGTATGGTGTGAAAATGTAAGATTTGCAGTGCTAACGGATAATTTAGCAAGTGACTTTAAGTTCAAAGTTCATTATGCATGCCATGAAGTAAATAAAGCTGACGATGATGTTTGGTTAGTATATCCTTGGGAGAATGTTGGTGTATATGCGTGAAGACTTAATGGTGCAACAACAGGTTAAATCTGTGTGGCAACATATGGTAGGAGTAATATGTCTTAATCAAACTAGTAGACATCAGGTAAAACGTGTATTGCCAGAATTTTTTAAACACTGTCCTACTCCACAGAGTTTACTAAAAACAGGCCCAAAAATACTAAAAGAAATTTTGAAACCATTAGGTATGGTAAATGTAAGAGAAAAAAGAATTAGACAGATGTCTAAAGATTTTTTAACTTGGGACGGTGAAGATGCTACAAAATTATTTGGCATCGGAAAGTATGGTAGTGACAGCTATAGATTATTTTACAAAAAAGAAATCCCAGAAGATGTAAGTGATCATGAATTAAAAAGATATATTAAGGAAGAATTTAAATGTTAGGACCTTGGACAGATATAGTAATTGAAACAAGAGACTATATAGTATATAAAGATGGCTTTCCGGTCACGGAAGGACATGTTTTATTTGTTCCTAAATCAGAAGATTGGGAACATTTGAGTAAATGTTATAAAGCCGCATATGCTTGGGGGTACGATTGGGTACAATCCGGATACTGCGATGCTTATAACATTGGACAAAATTGCGGTAAGGAAGCAGGACAAACTGTAGACTATCCGCATGTACATCTTATTCCAAGACGTAAAGGAGATATGGAAGATCCTAGTGGAGGAGTAAGACATGTGATTCCCGCTAAAGGTAATTATAAAAGTGATTCACTAGGTGAAGAATTTTTAGAATACTTGGAAGGAATGTAATCTAGCAAAAACAGAAGGAGAAACAGATGGCTAAAGCTGGAGATTTAATTATACAGGCTGCAAAAGCACAAGCAGAAGGCGAGCTTGCAGTACATCAAGCAAATATTGAAGTTTATAGAACAATGCCTGCAGGAATCGGTGAACATAGTGATGTTACTGAGGCAGTAATTGCAGAATTAGACAAAATGGCTGCGGCACAAGATCGTTTGGAAATGATTGAAAAATATTTTAGTGCTTGACAAAAACCTAAATATATCATATAATAAAACAATGATGAGACATCCTCGTCTATAACTCGGAGAACAGAATTGAGCAAAAGCAAACAAATTAAAGCCCGCCTAGAAGATGCAGGTATCCGCTACTGGGCGGGTGATAATATATCTGAAGTATTACAAAAAGGTGATAAAGAAGAACTAATTAATGAAGCTACTGAAGCATTTGAAAATGTTTTAGATAAACTTCTTATTGATCGACATAACGATCCTAATTCGCAGGGTACTCCAAGACGCCTTGCTAAGATGTATTTTAATGAATTAATGTCTGGACGGTATGATACTATTCCGCCAGCAACGGCATTTCCAAATGATACTGACGAACGTTATGAAGGCATGCTTGTAGTACGTTCAGAACTT
>Ga0066364_10000397_pt1 | contig 10119 bp, 10 predicted proteins | sample Knorr_S7_td_Surf_FD_70970 | JGI IMG/M metagenome (GOLD analysis project Ga0066364, IMG submission 70970) | Marine microbial communities from Southern Atlantic Ocean transect - Knorr_S7_td_SurfaceA_ad_6m_LV_A | ecosystem: Environmental > Aquatic > Marine > Oceanic | place: Southern Atlantic...
GCCTACTGGGACCTGTGTAAAATATCTTTTCCAACTCATTTTTTATCCTACGTATTATAAACGTTTGAATTCGAAGTTTTTCTCGAAATGTTTTTGTTACTGTTTGCCACGTCTTCCATTACCAGTTTTATTTCTGCAAGTAGTGTACTTATTCCATCTAGTTTATCTTGACTGCTTCTTCCGGATGATGTAATTGCTCCGCTCATGTTTGTATTCACTTCTCTAAATGCTCCTGCTAATTCTTCTAACTTTGTAGTATATAATGATAATTTGTCTTTGTCAAGATCATCTAGTGCTTCTGACATACTTTTGGCATAAGTTTTCATTCCAGACACAGCAGTTGCCAAATCAACTGGATTAGCAACACCAGAAACCAAAGCCACCATCAACTCTTTTGTTGCCGAAGCAACATCAGACAGGTTTTTGCCGTCTACGTTGTTGAATGTTTGCAATCCTTTTCCAATTGCGGCAATACCTAAACCAGCACCTGCACCCGATAAACCTAATAGTGCACCAATTCCTAAACCAGCAAACAGTCCACCTTTTGCCACTGCCGGACCTGCCGCACCTAATGCCTTTGTGCCAGCCACTGCCGCACCCGCACCACCACCTCCACGTAATGAAAATGACGGGATCAGTTTGTTCAAAGCACCGAACACTACTTTTAATCCTACCGCGGCAAGTTTTAACGTGTAAAACACACCAACAAGTCCAGCCGCCGCTCCTATTAATTTGCCAAAGCCAAGTGGCAATTCGGCTAAAGGTTTAGTAATTGCGTTTATTCCAATAGCCACAAGACCAAGACCTTTCGCAACCAGTTCTGCCGCTGGTGCTAGAAAAGCCATTAAGATATTTGTAATATCTTTGAAAGCATCTTTAAAACCTATTGTGGCATTTGATAATTCTTGCATTGCTTTCAGTTGTTGTTTTTCTACTTCATTTCGTTTTTTACCAAATTCAGTAAATCTAAATAATTCAAGATTTGCCGCTAATTGGTTTTGACTTGTTTCGCTTAATAAAGCACCTAGTCTTTGGAAACCAGGACCTAACTCTTGTGATCTATTTGCTGTTGCTCTAATTATTTGTTCAAACTCTTCGATAGAACCTTGTCCAAAACTTACACGTCTGGCAAACGAAGCAATCTCTGGATTCAACCTAACTAAACTTTGTGCAAAATCTGATAAAGGTACACCGCCTGTTCCTATCAACTCTTTGAATGCATTTTGAGTATCTGCAGGCAACCCTTGTAAACCTCCTAATATTTCCTGCACACCAGGAACCATGCTAGACTCGAGCGACTGTATAATACCTTGTATACGTTTTTCAGTCATGTCTGATTTTATTTGATCAGCAATTTGTTTTCTTTGTTTTCCTGTAATGGCTGACAATTGGTCTAAATTCAAAATAAACTGTTGGGCACCTCTATTCAAATCTCTGTTACTCATTGTTTGTGCTCTACCGACCGCTGTTTGTATTTCTAGATAATCAGTAAGCAGATCCGTTGTTTCTTCAAAAGTCATTCCAAGTCCGTTGGCTTGTCGTCTAAATTCTCCTTGTAACAACTTACTGATATCTTGGAAACGTTGAATACCGCCTCTAACACTTCCGCCTAGTAGTGCTAAAGTGTCAGCACTTCTACCTACTGCTTGGGTGAATGCATCTAGTGATATTTGTGCCGACAAAGCCGCTTCTCGTGTTGTGAATAAGCCTTCACTGAATTGTATACCAACCTCTGCTAGTTGTTTAAAGTTATCAATCTGTGTGTCTATAATTTTTGCCAATACTTCAAAACTTTTTGCTAATATGAACAGATTACGTCTTCCACTAACGTTAGCCATTTCTGACAATGTCTTACTGAAACTGGATATGGACGCAGTACCATTCATAAGTTCTTGCCCAAACATTTTTCCGCCCACGTATAGCGAAAACATACTTCTTCGATTTTTTCTTAATTCCAGTTCCCATTTAGCAAGTCTATCGGTAACATCGTCAATCTGTTTTTTTTCTTTCTTTGTGGATTTTTCTTTCTCTTTTTCGGCAGGAGTTTGACCTCCCTTCTGTTTGGCACCCAAATTTTCTGCCAATTTCTGTAATGTGTATTCTGAGGCCGGTCCTTGGGGTTGACGTCCGTCTATTTCCTTAAGATATTGAATTAGATCGTCTATTTCTGCCATAATTATATACGCACTTAATGACTAGTAGTAAATACTAGTATATTATTTGAATGCACTCCTTTGTGTGTGTATTTATAGGAGAAAAAATGACAGGACAGACAACAGGACAAAATACTAACAATCCATTACAAAAGTATTTTAGACAGGCAAAATTACACGTTCGTTTACCGAGCGGTGGAAAATATTATCCACCGGGTACATTGGATCTACCTGAAACAGGTGAAGTGGCAATTTATCCACTTACAGCAAAAGACGAATTACTTTTAAAAACACCGGACAGTTTAATGAATGGCACAGCCACAGCAGATGTGATCAAAAGTTGTGTGCCACAAATAAAAAATCCTTGGTATATGCCAAGTTTAGATGTCGATGCTTTAATCATAGCAATTAGAATTGCCACATACGGACCGGAGATGACTTTGACCGTAAAAGTGCCAAACACTGGAGATGAAAAAGATTTCACAGTTGATTTGAATAGTATAGTAGAGCCATTAATGTCCGCAAAATATGATGCAGTGATTCAGTTAGACAACATGAAAATTACACTGCGTCCATTGATGTACACAGAATTTACCAAAGATGCAATACGCAGTTTTGAAGAACAAAGAGTGTACAATTTATTGAACGATGACACTGTGCCTGCTGAAGAAAAAATGGAAAGATTCAGAGCGGCATTTAATAGGCTTACTGATCTTACTGTGGAAACTGTTGCAAAAAGTATTGCTCAAATAGAAGTGGATGATCAGGTTGTGTCTGAGCCTAAACACATTTTAGAGTTCATGCAAAACACCAGCAAAGAGTTTTACTCAACAATTTTAAATCACATATCTGAACAGCGTGACAAGTTTGCTGTTAAACCTTTCATTGCAAACACAACCAAAGAAGAACAGGAAAAAGGTGCGCCAGAAACTTTTGAAGTTCCTATCACTTTCGATCAATCAAATTTTTTCGTATAAGAATACTCTCCATGTCCGTACTCGAGGTGAAAGAGGAGATCGCCAAGATGGAAGCAGAAAAGAAAGCATTTAGGTTTGACCTTGTGCGAATTTGCTGGTACATGAGAGGTGGAGTAACACTCAGCGAAGCATACATGAGCACATTTGAAGAACGCGAAATGATTGGCACTTTGGTGAAGGAAAATCTGGAAACTGCCAAGAAAACTGGACAACCGTTCTTTTAAAAATGCCAAAAACTGTGTACAAGTACAATATATAAAGTATGCGACAATGTGCTTTCTTGACACCTACAAGCAAATGTGCTAATTTAATCCTATAATAGACAAATTAAATAATTCTACATTTTATGATAGTGTACACTCAGATACAAGATCCCGGACCGCTCGAAGAGGGAGCCAGGTGGTTGCCTTGTTTACAATCGCATCACGTGGAACACACAGCGGCTCGCAAAGGTCCACTTTTAATCACACACATGGAAGCACTGAACAATTATCAGCACAGCCTTGAACCATTCCTGGATGAACCCATCTACAGTGTGGGCAACAAGAGTTGGGATAGATTGAACGCCAAAGGATTCAAAAATATCAACTGGTACGAAACTTCCAAGGATATTCCCATGGTGGCAAAAAGTCTTGCGCCACTGACTTGGCTGTGTGGCGACAGCCACGCTAGGGATTTTTCATCCTACGACGGTGTGGATCAATTGCAAACCTATCACACAGAATTGCACATACCCAACTGCAATGAATTAGCAGAACAGAATCCTGCACATCTTTATGTGTATTCACGCAAGGTATTGAGTCATTTAGAGAGTATTAAGAAATGGAGAGACACAATTCTTCATTACACACCATCGTGCGAACCTGACCACGTGATTTGGAAACGCATGGAATCTTTCAATCCTAGTACGCCTTAGTGGAGTGGATTAACTTCGTTAATCCAAATTAGGACTCATCGTCCTAATTAGTGCTTCACAATCACTTACGAAGTAAGTTGTCGCATCATGCAGACAGTTGAGCCATACTTCACCCGTTGCCGGGAAAAGTACGGAGCCATCATGCGAGACTAGCCTACCATTGTGCAAAAGGAGATTTCTTAAAACGGAAGCGGTGACCCGCCAACTCCCTACTCCAGACTTCATAGTCACGGGCAACTGATACACCCTTTGCAAACAAAGTGTTCAGTTGTGATGTTGTTTCTTTTTCACAGAGCATCATCTTTTGTGCCTTCAGTTAGCACTTGCCTTGCAACTCAGGATTCACCAAACGTCTTATCGACTGCATTTCCTGGATATCACTATCAACGGTGTTGCTATGTTATGCCTTGGGATTGTGTTTCTTTATTTCTTCTTTTAGGATTCGTGAACCACCAACTCTCACATTGATAATTCCATTGTAATATTCATCGGATTCTAATACTCGCCTTTCGAATTGTTCTCGAGCCTCGAGATAACTCATTGCTCCTCTGCTGTTGCAGATGTACAATATTTGCCTTGTGAATTTGTTTTCGCCTAGTTGTGCCACGTCTTCCAGCAGGTGATCATTGGAACCCCAATAGTCTTTCCAGTCTGATTCCACCTTGCTTCTACGTTTGTTTATCCTGCCCTTGAGTGGAGGGCGTGTCTTTTTGAATTTCGCCAACTTTTTGCCCACATACTGTTTACCGTTGGTTGTGTTTGTGATTAGATACACAAATCCTTCACAGTCTTCCGGCAGTGTGTCGATTGGTTTACCTTGATAAGTCCATGGCATACTGATAGTTACCAGCGATTGTATCTGTCAGGTCGAAAATTGGCTTCCGCTAAAAAAAATTTTTGCGTAGCATCGCTTCGCTCTAAAAAATTTTGGCGAGGCTTCGCCTTCCTTACTTCTGAATCACCTTCGCGTTGAATGACGCACTTAATCTAATTGTATCTAATTTGCTTTTGTAAGGATATGCACAGTGATTTGTAAGACTGTGAAACAATACACCTGTGCCTGGTTTAGGTCTTATGTGAAATAACTCTCCATTGTTTAATAAAATATCTAGTCCTGCTTGTTTGCTTTGTCCTTGTTGCCATTGTTCATTTACAACATCATCTGGACAATCTAGATATATTACTCCACTAATATCTCCCGAGTGATTGTGTATTGGATTAAAATTATCTCCCTTTTGATACACCAACCAACTTGCAAATATGTCTAATTTGTAGTCTTTGAGATTTGGTTTAAAAGTTTTAAGATATTCTTTACAAAGGTGCTGTATCCAATTATTTTGCTCTAACCATTCAGGTTGATATGAGCATTCTCCTGCTAACCTGTCACTCCTGTCTTCTCCTCTTTTTGTTTCTGCTTGTTCACGCAAATGTTCTAACCATTCGTTTGTAAACTGTATAGAAAGTAATTGATGCTGAGTGGATAGGACCTTAGTATTAATTGTTTCCAGTTTCATTGTTATTTTTTTGAGCCGCTTTAAACTGCTCCATAATCTCCGCTCTTCTTTTGATTGCAAGTCTTCTGATTAGACTGAGAAACTTTCTTGCTTTAATTTTTGTTCTGTAGGATTTCTTTTGCTCAAACTGTTCGTTTGCTTTGTGATATTCCATGTATGCTTTATATAATTGGTCGTGTGTATCATCCATGTGAATCCATAACGTCTACATCATTTGCGTATGATGTAAATCCGTTCTCCTTAATAACTTTGAGTACTCTGTTCACTCTGCCCATCAATTCATCTCTGTGACTGATTAAGAATATATTTTTACCACGTTCTCTACTCATTTTCTTAAGAATAGCCAAACTGCTTTCAACACCTGCACTGTCCATACCACTGTCAATCAATTCATCAATAAACAACAAGTTGATATTTTGATATAAACTTTCCCACACATCTCTAAATGCAAAGGATAATCCTAAAATTAATCTGTTACGTTCACCTCTACTCAAATTATCAAAATCCAGTTCTTGTCCCAGTTGTGTGATTTCTACACTCAAATCATTTCTAAATGTTACAAGATGTGGCAAGCCTAATTGATCCAAATAGACTGTAAGTCTGTTGTTTAAGAATAGCAAGTTCTGATCTATAATTTTCTTTCTAATAAAAGAGTCTTTGTTTGTAAGTAGTTTGTGTAGGAACTCCTGATGTTCTTTTAATTTTTGCATATCATTGACCACAGTCCAGTCAACTTCTTGTACTGCTTGTCTTTCAAGGTCTTTAATTTGATCGTCATATGGATTAGATTCTTCTTTTTTATTCTTAACAGCAGTTTGTAAAGTATTCAAATGTTGTTTGTGTTCATATGCTTGTTGTATTGCATCATAAAAAGTTTCTGGTTTGTGTTCAGGTTCTCCTAATTCTTTTAATTTGTCATCAATTTTTTTAATTTTTTCTGCTAGATCCATTACGTAACTGTTTGCATCACCAAACTGTTCTTCAAGATCTCTTTGCATTTTCTCAATTTTTTCATCAGGCAACTCTTGTCCACAAGCATAACATTTTGCATCATCATGCAAACTGTCTAAATCATTGCCTACTTTTTGTACTTGCTTGTCTGCTTGTACAATAGATGCTTCATAATTACTTTTGTCTTTTAACAATTGATTAATTGTGTTCGTCAGTTTTTGCCACAGTTCTAGTTTGTTGTGCGATTCTAGTTCTTTTTCAATGTCTACATCTACTAGTTCTGTAATTGTGCGTTCTAACTTGCGTATGTCTTCTTTTTTCTGCGATTCCCATGCACTAGATTTGCTGTGCAATGATTGAATAGTTTCTTTTACTTTCTCATTTGATATTTTAATCCCTTCAATCCTTGCATTTTCTAATGCAATATCTTCTTTGGATTTTTTAATTTTTTGTTTTAGTACTTCTGCTTTTTCTGATAATAGTGTGATTCCTAGTAATTGTTCAATTATTTTTTGTTGTTCTGTGTGATGTAAACTTAAAAATGGCTGTGTGTATGTGTTTAGTGCCACAATGTGTTTAAACATTTCTGGACTCATACCTATCATTTTGTTTAATTCTTCTTGAGTTTTTCTGGAATCACCTTGACTGATATCTTCTAGTTCTTGTTCCTGTTCGTTCACAAACCATTTCATCACACCTGGTTTTCTTCCTCGTTCAATTCTGTAATCTATTCCGTTTTGTTCGAATGTTAAAGTAACCAACATATTTTTTCCGTTGGTTTTGTTTACTAAATTGTCTCGTCTAATCTTTGTTAATGCTTCGCCATACATTGCATAAGATAGGGCGTTGACCATGGTGGTTTTACCTGTTCCGTTTCTTGAACCAGCATCATGTCCACCTTGGTCTAAATTTTCGCCCAATACAAGGGTCAAATGTTTTTGGTCAAAATTAAGTCCTTGAGTTTGGTTGCCCACACTCATAAAGTTTTTAACAGTTAATTCTTTTAATCTCATCCTAAGTCGCTGTAAATGTCCATCAATGTTTTCTTGTTATAATTGTCAGATTCGATAGAATCTAATTCTTTAGCAACTATTTCGTCTACACTGTCGAACTTTGTTAAATCTAAATCGCTGTTTATTTCTTCATCTTTTTTACTTGGAATAAGTGTAATCTCTCTACAATCATATTCTTTCATAAAAGTTTCTTTAATAAAACTTGCCTCTTCATAAGAAATATCTATGTCTAGTGTGACTCGCAAGTGCATTTTAGGTTGCATAATTTCTTTTGTCTTATCCAGCAACGTGCTTAATTTTACATATTTGTATTTCGGGCAGTTGTGCCAGTTCAAGTATCTTGGCTCTTCGCCCCATTTTAAAATCATCATGCCACGATCAACATCATCTACGTCTGCGTAGTTGTGCGGAAAAGAATTTCCAAGATAATGAATATTGTTTTTTACTTGGCGTTTATGAAAATGTCCCGAGAATACATACTCTTGATTTTTAAAATCACTGCCTTTTAGTTCTCCTGTGTCAGGCATCTCGACCATAGCGTTCATAAAAAAGTTTGGCAATTCAAAATGACCAAACATATATTTGCATTTCATATTTCCTATTTTACGCCACTCATCTCCAATAAGCCAAGGAACCATAACAACATCATCAATCTCAGTTATTTCATTCACCATGGTGATACCAGGAATGAATCTTCCAAACTCTGTTGACTGAACATCTCTGCTGTCTTTGTAATATAAATCGTGATTGCCTGGAAAGAAATAAAATTTATCAAATGCTTTTCCTAATTTTTCTAAACATCGGATAGAAGCATCCATAGTGGTGATGTTTACACTGTTTCTGTTGTGATGCCAGTCTCCACAAAACATTCCTGTTTCACAACCTTCTTTTTTTGCTTGTTCAATATACCAATCTACAAATTCTTCACAGTCATCATTATGAAGTTTAGAGTTGGATTTTAAACCAAAATGTATGTCAGTAAAAACCGCTAATTTCTTAAACAATATTGTTCTCCTACATCCACAGTGTAAAGTCTAACTTGAATAATGTCAAGTTTACTTTTTGGCTTTAGTTTTTTTTGCTTTTGTCTTTTTTTCTGGCTGTGCATTTAATGATTGAGTCTGTCTTGTCAAACTCGGCATCATGTCATTCATTTCTAAAATATCATCTCTGATGTTTTGATTTCTTTTTTCGATATTGATTATTCTAACAAATGAATTGGTAACTGCGGCAGTGTAATATGCAAATGGGTTTTTTGATTTAGATTCATCAAACTGTAAACCAATTTGTGCCAGTTGCAAGATTGCTTGACCTTGCATTTCATCATTGTACGTGTAACCTCTAACATTACCTCTTGTACCATAGCGTTCACACAACTTCATCCACATCTTTGCTAATTCATTGGTTGCTCTACCTTTGTCTTTGTTAAAGTAACCATTGCTCATTCCACCTTCCCAATGACTTTTTCCAACACAAATTAAATTGTTATGTTCATCAAATTTCCAATGTTGAAATGGTGTAAAATTTACTTTGACCTTGCTATCTGCAACACTTTTTGGATTCTTTTTCCTGCCAGGTTCATCCGGAACGTGTTCATATGTGTAAATTCTGAATACTAAACTGTCCTTTGGAATGCTTTTATATTTGATCTCGCATTGACTTAAACGTATTTTTGGATTGACTTGTTTGGCTTTTTCATATGCTTCTTGGGTCAGTCTTTTTGCTCTATTGCGTTTTGCTTCGGCAATAGTTCTAAGGTTGATTCTGTCTATGCTGGTCAAAATTATATCATATTGATGGAACTCATCTGCCACAAAACTACAATAACTGGACTTAGATTTGTGTATTTCGACCAGAAGATCTCTATTATTAAGGTAATTTATTTTTCTCAACGCCATATATTTATCTACTATAAACTACGCAGTTAATTTTGTCAATAAATAAATGTATCAAACATTATGAGCAGTGAAAAACTAAAAACCTATACAGAAAATTTACAGAGTGAGGTAAAGTCGGGAACCAACGCCGTTATACCTGTCATTGAGAGTAAAGTCGAAGCGGCAAAGCAATTTGTAGATGGAGCAGTCAGTAGTGTTACCAAAGCGGTGGACACAGCATTTAATAATAGCAATCTTGCAAAGTTAGAAAAGCAATTTTATAACACTAAAAATATTAAAAAAGCAGATGTTATAGTTCAAGAAGCAGAAAAAGATTGGCGTTTAAGATTAAGTTTGCCATCAATTTTTAGAAAAAATGCTGAACAGGAAACCGACTTACTTGCGCCATTAGTAAAAACAAATGGGATGGTATTTCCATACACTCCAACTGTTTTAGTTTCGCAGTCAGCAAATTATCAACAAATTCATCCTGTACACACAAATTATCCTTACTATTCTTATCAAAATAGTCAAGTTGATCAAATGACCATCACAGCAGACTTTTATGTGCAAAATGCCGCTGAGGCGAGATACTGGGTCGCTTGTATACATTACCTAAGATCAATAACAAAAATGAATTATGGAGTGGACGAAGAAGCAGGTCAACCACCATCGGTTGTGCGTTTGAACGGTTATGGAGATTATGTTTTTAACAATG
>Ga0066364_10000399_pt1 | contig 10089 bp, 5 predicted proteins | sample Knorr_S7_td_Surf_FD_70970 | JGI IMG/M metagenome (GOLD analysis project Ga0066364, IMG submission 70970) | Marine microbial communities from Southern Atlantic Ocean transect - Knorr_S7_td_SurfaceA_ad_6m_LV_A | ecosystem: Environmental > Aquatic > Marine > Oceanic | place: Southern Atlantic ocean...
AGCATCATATTCTTTGTAAATATCTTTGAAGCTTATATCTGCACCTATTTCTTTGCCTAAGAAGAACTTCACTCCCATCTCTTCAAAAATTTGCCTTCTTTTTTTAACTACACTTTTTTCTAGCTTAAACTCTGGTATACCGAAAGTAAGTAAGCCGCCAATTTCTTGATGCTTATCAAACACATGACTTTTAACACCTGCCCTTGTAAGAACGTCAGCACACGATAGTCCAGCTGGACCAGCTCCAATTATTGCAACTTTTTTTCCAGACCATGATCTATTTGATAAATCTGGTTTCCATCCCATTTCAAAAGCTTTGTCAGTTATGTATTTTTCAATTGATCCAATCGTGACTGCTCCAAATCCATCATTTAATGTACAAGCTCCTTCGCAAAGCCTATCTTGTGGGCAAACTCTTCCACAAACTTCCGGGAGACTATTTGTCTGGTGACAAAGCTCTACTGCTTCAAGAATATTTCCTTCATTAACGAGTTTCAACCAATTTGGTATGTAGTTATGAACAGGGCATTTCCACTCACAATAGGGATTACCGCAGTCCAGACATCTATGTGCCTGATTCGCAGCTTGTGTTTGATTATATTCTCCATAAATCTCAACAAAATGAATTTTTCTACTTTCTATATCTTTTTTCTGTGGATCATATCTGCCGACGTCTAAGAATTGAAAGTCGTTATCAATTTCTTTGAAATCAACATACTCGGATCTTAAATTATTTGGCTCTGCTAAAGATTTGTCTTTTTCTGATAAAAGTTCACTTTTCCAATTATAAAGCTCATATATTGCTTCTTGTTTGTTGGTAATGGGAGCAAATGACTTTGTTAGATATTTCTTATTATGTCTTATTTTTCCATAAAAATAAGGAGACTTTGGCTGGGTAAACAGCAAAAGTCCTTTCTCAATTTTGTATTGTTTATTCTTCCTCTTCACAAAGTATGACATAGTATGACACTTTTATGATAAAATCTATAACTTTCCATTATGCTATATAACAAAAAACTTGAGAAAGATAACTGTGGTTATGGATTAATCTGCAATAAAAATGGAATACCCTCTAGAAAGATAGTTGAAAAATCAATTGATGCTCTCTCAAGCATGGCACATAGAGGAGGAGTTGGTTTTGATGGAAAAACAGGTGATGGTTCTGGATTATTGTTTGACATAAATGATGACTTTTATAGAAAAACCATTAAATCTGAGCACTCTTTAGAACTCCCAAAAGAATTTGGTGTCGGCTTCTTCTTTGCTAAAAAATCTCTCAAGGGACAACTCCAAAGTGACTTAAAAAAGATATTCAAGTCCGAAAATCTTAGAGTGATTTGCATCAGAAACGTTCCTGTAAATCTTTCAGTTCTTGGTGAAGAAGCTAAGGAAACTCTCCCAGAAATTTTTCAAGTATTTCTTGAGCAAAAAGATGCTAGTAATGAAATGTCATTAAGTTCATCTTTATTTCAGGCATTAAAAATAATTGAGAATAAATATTTAAATTATGAGGAATTATACGTTTGCAGTCTTTCAAGTGAAACCATCGTTTATAAAGGACTAATGATGCCAGAAGGACTTAAAAATTTTTATTTAGATATCAAAAATAAAAAATTCAAAGCTTCAACTTGCTTATTTCATCAAAGATTTTCTACCAACACAGAGCCTAAATGGCATCTTGCACAACCTTTTAGACTGCTTGCTCATAACGGTGAAATAAATGCTATAAGAGGAAACAGGAATTGGGCAAAAGCACGTAGCTCTCTTTTTAAATCAAGCTTACTCCCAGATTTACATAAATTTGAGAATCTTATAAATGCAGATGGTTCAGACTCTTCAGCACTTGATAATATGATTCAACTTCTAGTTGAAGGAGGTATGGATTTATTCAGGGCGATTAGAGCGGTAATACCTCCAGCTTGGCAAAATATTCAAATACTTGATCCAGATATAAGAGCATTTCATGAATATAATTCAATGCATATGGAAGCATGGGATGGCCCTGCAGGAATTGCTCTTGCAAACAAGAGATATGCATTAAGCTTTCTTGATAGAAATGGTATGCGACCATCAAGATACCAAATTGAAAAAGATGGAACTGTAACTATTGCTTCTGAAACCGGAGTAAATCCAGTGCCTGCATCAAAAATTGATACCAAAGGAAGAATATCTCCAGGGGGAATATTTGCAGTTGACAAAGTCGCTGGAAAAATCTTAACAGAGTCCGATATTGATCAAGAACTTGCTTCTAAATACCCATATAGAGATTGGTTAAAACAAAATTCAAGCTATGTTGAATCAAATTTAGTCCAATCTGAGGGACTTGGATTAAAAAAGATAAGCCCCAAAAAATATACTCTTGCAACAAAGATCTTTTCTTTATTTTTAGAAGAGCGAACCAGCGTTATAAAGGTTCTTGGGATATCAGCTCAAGAGGGAACTGGGTCAATGGGAGATGATACAGCTCTGGCTGTTCTTAGCAAGCAAAATAGACAAATTTATGATTACTTTAGGCAACAGTTTTCACAAGTAACAAATCCCCCAATTGATTCTCTTAGAGAGCAGTCAGTTATGTCTCTTGAGACATGTTATGGACCAGAACTAAATATATTTGAACCTTCTGCAGAGCATGCAAAACGTCTAGTTACATACTCTCCAATACTTTCATATAAGAAACTTGATTGGATTTTAAAGAACAAGACTTTTAAAGTTAAGACTTTCGATCTTGAGTATGAAGAGGATAGCTCAATTTCTGATGCAATTGATAGGCTTATATTGGATGTATCAGATGCGATAGATGAGGGCGTAACTATTATTCATTTAAATGAAAAACTGCCTTCTAAAAATAAATTGTCACTTAATGCACTAATGGCAACAGGCGCACTTCATCAAGCCTTAATTAAACAAAGAAAAAGAACTAGTGCAAATATTATTGTGAGCACGGGTTCTGCTAGAGATACTCATCAAATCGCTTGTCTCATAGCTTTTGGAGCTACATCTGTTTACCCATGGCTTGCATATCAGACAATTCTCGATCTTACGGATAAGAAAGAGCTGAAGGGTGATGCTTTTGAAAACTGTGCAAAATACCGGAAGGGAGTCAATAAGGGACTTTTAAAAATAATTTCAAAACTTGGTATTTCTCTAATTTCCAGCTACAGAGGTTCTCAGCTCTTTGAAATTGTTGGTTTATCTGATGAAGTTGTAGACAAGTGCTTTACTAACACAGATAGCAGAATTGGTGGAAAGAAATTTAAGAACATCGAGAAAGAAAATAGAAATATTTCACTGTTTGCAAAATCAAATATCTCTGATGTAAATGTTGGAGGCCTCTTAAAGTTTATTCACGGAGGTGAATATCATAGTTATAACCCTGATGTAGTAAAAACTCTTCAAGAAGCGGTAAAGAGTGGAAATCATGAGGAATATAAAAAATATTCTGATTTAGTAAACGCAAGACCAGCTTCAATGCTTAGAGATCTCCTAGTGCTTAAGAGCAAAAAACCTAAGATAAAAAAATCAAAGGTTGAGCCACAGAAACATATTCTTAAAAGATTTGATTCGGCAGGCATGAGTCTGGGTTCTTTATCTCCAAAAGCTCATGAAACTCTCGCTGAAGCCATGAATTCTATTGGTGGCAGATCTAATTCTGGAGAAGGCGGTGAAGCCAAAGAAAGATATGGTACAAATAAAAGATCTAAAATAAAGCAAGTTGCATCTGGAAGGTTTGGAGTAACTCCAGAATATTTAGTAAATGCAGAGGTACTTCAAATTAAAATTGCACAAGGGGCAAAACCTGGTGAAGGAGGGCAATTACCTGGTGGAAAGGTAAATGAACTTATTGCAAAATTAAGATATTCAACTCCTGGTATTACCTTAATATCTCCCCCACCCCATCATGATATTTATTCAATTGAAGATCTTGCTCAGCTTATTTTTGATCTAAAGCAAGTAAATCCAAAAGCGTTAGTATCTGTTAAGTTGGTCTCTGAACCAGGAGTTGGGACCATTGCTTGTGGAGTTGCTAAGGCTTATGCAGACTTAATCACTATATCTGGCCACGATGGTGGTACAGGAGCTAGCCCAATTTCTTCAATAAGATATGCTGGCTCACCTTGGGAACTAGGCCTATCGGAAACTCATCAGGCATTGAGAGAAAGCGGATTGAGAGGAAGAGTAAGGGTTCAAGTTGATGGTGGCTTAAAAACTGGATTAGATGTTGTCAAAGCAGCAATTATGGGTGCAGAATCTTTTGGTTTTGGAACAGGTCCCATGATTGCTATGGGATGCAAGTATCTCAAGATATGCCACTTAAATAACTGTGCAACAGGTGTAGCAACTCAGAGATCAGATATCATAGATAGGCACTTCGTAGGTGAAAAGCAAAGAGTAATAAATTACTTTAAGTTCATTAGTGATGAAGTTCGAGAAATTCTTGCAGAACTAGGGGAACAAAAGCTAGAAAATATTATTGGTAGAACCGAACTTCTAAAAATAGTCAAAGAACTTCCAGATAGATATGGTGACTTAGATTTAAGCCCCATTTTGGCAAACAATAATAATTCTTTGCAACCATTTTTCTGCACACAAGACAAAAATAAACCATGGGACAAAGGATCTTTAAATAAAAATATTCTAAAAAAGACAAAAAAATATATTATTTCTGAGAAATCCTCGAGAGTTAAATTAAATATTACTAATAGCGATAGATCAGTAGGTGCATTAATTTCAGGATTTATTGCCAGTATGTACGGTGAGGATGGGCTAGATAATGAGATAAATCTAAACTTTAAAGGATCAGCTGGCCAAAGTTTTGGATGTTGGAACATTAAGGGATTAAGTTTATCAATTGAAGGCGATGCTAATGATTATGTTGGCAAAGGAATGAATGGTGGAAAGATTGTTATTAAGGCACCCAAAGAATTAGAGAAAAATTATAATAATATTGTTGCTGGTAATACAGCTCTATATGGTGCCACTGGAGGAAAGTTATTTGTTTCAGGCGGAGTTGGAGAGCGGTTTGCAGTAAGAAATTCTGGAGCTACTGCAGTTATAGAGGGAGCCGGTGATCATTGCTGTGAATACATGACTGGAGGACAAGTTGTTGTTTTAGGGGAGGTTGGCTTAAATTTCGGAGCTGGAATGACAGGAGGATTCTCATATGTATTAGATGAAAATAAATCTTTTTTTGACAAATGTAATCGCGAATTAATTAACCTTGACAGAGTTTTAAATGAAACTATGGATCCACACAGACAAAATCTTAAACTACTTGTTACAGAACACTATAAGAATACAAAGAGTATCAAGGCAAAGGAAATACTAGAAGACTTTGAGAGATATTTACCAAACTTTTGGCTTGTCTCTCCAATTGCTCTAAGTGTAGCCGATCTTCTTAAGGCCACTACAGCCAGCGCAGCTTAAGAAAACGACTTCTTAAAATTTTCGATATTAAATTCTTGAGTCTGAAAAGAAAGCCCAATTCCCTCTAATAAAATTAAGCTAATGTTTCCGCTTTTAACTTTTTTGTCATTCATAATAAATTTTTTTAGATCAGAATAATTATTTGAAATATTTTTAGAAAGACCAAGCATATCAAAAACATTAATTATTTTTTTGTAAGCAGTTTCATTTATGTGGCCCTCCAACATAGACATTTTTGAAGCCATTCTCATGCCCATCGCTACAGCCTCTCCATGTAAAATATTTTTGTAATTATTTTTTGCTTCTATCGCATGGCCATAGGTGTGCCCAAAGTTTAATATAGCTCTGATACCTAACTCTTTTTCATCCTCAGTCACAATTTTTGCCTTCGTCTTTACTGACTCATGAATAAGTTTTTCAATTATTCTTTGATTTCTTTTAAGAATTAACTTATTTTCTTTTTCAAAGATATTAAATATTCTTTTGTTGTAAATTAATCCATATTTTATTACTTCTGCTATTCCTGCCCTAAATTCTCTATCAGGGAGGGTTCTTAAAAAGGTTGAAGATATCAATACTAGCTTAGGATTCTTGAAGGCTCCTACAAGATTTTTTCCAGATTCAATATTAATGGCAGTCTTTCCTCCAACAGACGAATCAACTTGAGAAAGAAGAGTAGTTGGTATTTGAATATAATCTATACCTCTCATATAACTTGCTGCGACAAAGCCGCTTAGGTCTCCAACAACGCCACCACCAATAGCAACTATACAATCAGAGCGATCATATTTCTTTTTAGCAAGTTTATTGAGAATGATTTCGAAGTTTGCAAATGACTTTGATTCTTCGCCAGGCTTAATCTTATGTATGTTAACAACTTTATCGGAAGGAACAGATTTTATAACTAGCTCAATATATTTTCTTGGAATATTTTCATCAGAAATGACAAGTATTTTTTTATTTTTTGCTAACGAATTTGGAAGAAAGTCTTTGAAAATTCCGTTCCTCCCAATAAGAACCTTATATTTTTCATCACCGACTAAGACTTTTTTGATCATTATTTATTTTTGATAATATTTATTACTTGGTCTGCAACCTGTTGACTTGATTTATTATTTGTTTGAATTACATGATCTGATACTTCTCTATAAAGATGCTCTCGCTCAGTATTAAGCTTTGTAAGTATTGATTCAGCGTCACCATTTTTTAAGAGAGGTCTATCTTTATCTTTACTAGTTCTTTCAACTTGAGTTTTAATTGGAGTTTCTAAATAAATTACAACACCCCTTGCACTTAAAAGATTTCTATTATGATCAGAAAGTATAATTCCTCCTCCGGTAGCAACCACATGAGAGTTTAGTTGAACTATCTTTTCAAGTTCGTTAGTCTCTCTTTTTCTAAATCCCTCTTCTCCTTCAAGATCAAATATCCAATCGATGCTGGCACCTGTATTTTTTTCTATCTCTTCATCAGAATCTAAGAAATCTAAAAACAGCGATCGTGCTACTATTTTACCAACAGTAGATTTTCCTGATCCCATAGGGCCAACAATATAAATATTCATAAAAGATTTTTCATTAAGCTGCGAATTTTAGCACCTAAACATATAAAATATTAATATTATGGTTATTAAGATATTAGAGCTTTTTTTGAAAGTTATGATTTCTATAGCAACTTTTACTGCGTTAGTAATCCTCTCAACATACCTTTATTTATTGCCTGAACTGCCGAGAGTAGATAGTGTAGATCAGTCAAAACTTCAAATACCTCTTAAAATTTATACATCCGATGAAAAATTAATTGGTGAGTTTGGAGAAAAGAAAAGAAGACCATTGAGTTATGAGGAGATACCTGAAGACTTGAAGAATGCATTTCTTGCTGCAGAGGATGACAGATTTTTTGAGCATAGAGGCGTTTCATATCCAAGCTTAATAAGAGCTTTTTCTCAGTATATTAGAGTAGGCCTTGATGCAACTGGCGGAGGAACAATTACAATGCAAGTTGTAAGAAACTATCTTTTAACCCGAGAAAAAAAAGTAAGGAGAAAAATTAAAGAGATCTTTTTAGCGTTTCACCTTGAAAGTGTATTTTCTAAGTCAGAGATATTTGAGATATATGTAAATACAATCTTTCTAGGCAATAGATCTTATGGAATTGAGGCAGCTGCTAATACTTATTTTGGTAAGTCGGTTGGAGAATTAACTATAGATGAGTCAGCTTTAATTGCCTCTCTTGCTCAACTTCCATCAAGAGTTAATCCGATTAGGAATCCAGAGAGAACTAAAGCGAGAAGGAATTGGGTTTTATACAGAATGAAATTTTTAGACTTTATCACTGAGCAAGACTATCAAACTGCAATTAATACTGAAATAAACCTTCCTATATCTATTAATAACTATGATCTTGAAGCCAGCCATCTTGCAGAACTCGCAAGATTTGAAGTAATTAACAGATATGGTATTAGAGCATATGAGGAAGGCTGGTCTGTTTATACAACTGTTGACTCTGAGCTTCAAAAAAGTGCAAACGAAGCAATAACAAAAAGGCTATTTGAGTATGATAAAAGGCATGGCTGGCGAGAAAAAAATAATTATATTGATAGATTAGGTGATGAATTCTTTAAATCTATAGAAAGCGAAGATTTTAATTTCTTATTATCTCAAGATTATGTGATCCAATCTGATCCAATTAATTACCAAAATATATCAGAGGATTTACTTCGTGATATTTTTGAAGAGAATTCATTTATTCAGTCTCATCAAAGAGCTATTGTCTTAGAAGTCTGGGATTCAGGATTTACTGCTATTGATGAGCAATTTAATTTTGAAACCATTCAATGGGATGAAAGTTATTCTTGGGCTAGAAAATTTATAGATGAGAATAGGAGAGGATCAGTTCCAAAAGGATTCATGGATTTACTGAATGTTGGAGATTTGGTATATCTATATGTTGAAAATGATCAAGTTAAGTTAGATCAAATACCTCAAGCACAGTCATCATTGATTTCCTTCAATCCAAAAACTGGCGAGGTACTTTCTTATATAGGTGGCTCAGTATTTAATGATTCTCAATTTGATAGAGTTAGACAGTCTTATCCTCAATCAGGATCAGTTTTCAAGCCTTTCATTTATGCATCTGCTTTCAGCGGAGGTTATAACCCATCATCTTTAATTAATGATGCTCCAATTATTTTTGAAGATAAAAATCTTGAAACTTTTTGGAGACCTGAAAACTATTCAGGCAAGTTTTATGGTTTAACAACTCTAAGGGAAGCGCTTGTTCAATCAATAAATATTGTTTCAATAAAGCTTTTAAGAGAAATCGGTATAAAAAAATCATCTGAAACTATAGATAATTTTGGTTTTGGCTTAGAAAGACTGCCCCAAGATCTCAGTTTAGCTTTAGGATCAGGTAATTTTTCTCCTGCAGAGGTTGCTAGAGGCTTTAGTGTATTTGCAAATGATGGAATAATTTCTGATATTCATTATGTAAGTCAGATTAAGGATAAGAATGGAGATATTATTTTTGATCACTCAGAAATAGATGTTGTGAATATTTCCAATATTTCCGCTTTTCCATGGCTAAACACAGTACAACTAGATGCATCAAAGCCATATTTTCTTTTGCCACCGCTCAATGAATCAGATCCTGTTATTGACCCAAGAGTTGCATTTATGGTGAAAGATATTCTAAAAGAAGCTTCCCAAAGGGGATCAAATGGAAGGCTTACACGATATTTAGAGAGAAAAGATTTTGCTGGGAAGACAGGAACTACAAATGATGCTGTAAGTACATGGTTTAGTGGTTTTAACTCAAATATTGTAACAACTGTTTGGGTTGGAAATGATGATTTTGAATCTCTTGGTGATAATGAGTTTGGCTCTACAACAGCATTACCAATCTGGGTAGATTATATGAACTCTGCTTTCAAAAAGATTGATGAAGATGAATTTACTCTTCCAGATGGCATATCTTATGTGAGGATTAATAAAAAAACTGGAGAGCTTAGTAAGTCTGCAGAAGATGAAAGTTATTTCGAGCTTTTTTTAAGCGAAGATTTATAAGTTTATTTGAAAAGAGAGATTTGTAAGAGTGTCCAAATATTTTCAATATATGAGCTTGGCTTCTCTTTAAACTTAGATCTTATATATCTTGAGATTGTGCCTTCAAGTGAAGTAATCAATAAATGAGATGATATTCCTGGCTGTGATAGGAGCGAATCAGAGTTTTTTTGTAATATTTGTTTAAAGTTTAGTTCCAGTCTTTCATAGAACTGGTTAGTAGCATCAACTACATTTTGTTCGTTTGCACTTAAAGCCTCTCTCGATAGAAGTCTTGCAAAGCCCTTATTCTTTTCGATAAATAATATACAAAACATAAATAGATTTTTTGCATTTTGTTCCGCGCTTTCTTTACTTTTCTTAATTTCAGCGCACTTTGAGATTATTGTCTCGTCACAAAAAGAAAACAATTCTAAATAAATAGATCTTTTGCTTGGAAAATGTCTATATAAAGCTGCTTCTGTAATTGATGATTTTTCTGCCAAGAGAGCAGTTGTAACTTTAGAAAGATTTCTTTCTTCTAGAAGACTTGCTAGTGACTGAAGAATGATTTGTTTCCTATTTTCTTTAGGCATTTATATTATTCTAAATTAATATCTTCATT
>Ga0066364_10000401_pt1 | contig 10081 bp, 14 predicted proteins | sample Knorr_S7_td_Surf_FD_70970 | JGI IMG/M metagenome (GOLD analysis project Ga0066364, IMG submission 70970) | Marine microbial communities from Southern Atlantic Ocean transect - Knorr_S7_td_SurfaceA_ad_6m_LV_A | ecosystem: Environmental > Aquatic > Marine > Oceanic | place: Southern Atlantic...
AATGAAAATGGAAGATATTGTTAAATCAATGACAAGTGATAAAGCAGCATGCCAAATGACTTGGAACACCCCAGGTGATACAATGCAAATGTTTTGCTGGTGGAAAGCTAACAGTGAAGCAGATATCAATAATCAATTAGGTCAAATGAATGATTTCTTTGAGCCTCATAAATTTACTGAGTGTACTGATCAAGTGATGGACTATAACGCTTAAGAGAAAGATTTATGAGAGCAATCTTTATATTAATTTGATAAAGTGAAAATTATGAGCAAAGGATATTTGATAGCACATCTTAAAGAACACGATAAAGAAGGTATGGAAAAGTTTAAACAAATGTCCGGACCAACTATTGGAGAGCACGGTGGCAAAGTTCTTGTTCGTGAACCCAGTCCTGACGTAAGAGAAGGTGAAAATTTAGGTACTGTTGTATTAATTGAATTTGAAAGCATTGATGCTGCTCGTAAATTCTATGAGTCAGAAAAATATCAAGCGGCTAAAGCGGTTAGAGAATTAGCGGCCAAAGCTCATCTTGTTTTAGTTGAGGGGAATTAAAACACAGCTAATTAAAAAAGGAGACAAAATGTTAGAAAAATTTAATGGGATATTTTATTTAATAATTTACTTAGTTCATTTTATAGGTGTTGGTGTTTATGCATTTCAAACTATTTTTGGTACTAAAAGCTTTATGGAAAGATTTGGTATCGATCCTAGCGGAGCAATAATGATAAGAATGGCAGGGGCATTTATGCTTGCTGTTTTTTTAATGTCAATCTATGTAGGTTTTATTAGACCTGGAGGTTTAGAAAATACATGGGGATTCTTAAATTTAGTTTTTATAAATAATTTATGTATTTTTTTATGTAATTTTTATTCTATTAAACTAGATAAAACGGGTGTGAATGAAAAAACTACAAACGAGGGGGTTATTGCACCACTGGTTTTTACTATAATGAGTGCCATACTTATTTACGGTTTGACTGATAAAATTTACACTTAATGTCTGGATTTGCTATATTCAACATAGAAGTAAAAAAACCTGAAGAATATAAAGAGTACGTAAAAAAAGTGAAACCGATTGCTGAAAAATTTGGTGGAGAATATATTGTGAGAGGTGGTGAAACCACAATAGTTGAGGGTAATTGGACTTATCCCAGAACAGTTGTAATAAAATTTCCCAGTTATGAAAAAGCATTAGAATGGTACAATTCTGAAGAATATAAACCAGTGAAACAAATACGTTTAAATAACTCAGTTGCTAACGGAATAATAATAAAAGGAGCATAAATATAAAAATCAATGAAAAAAATATTTTACATTATCATTTTTTTTTCTTTAATTAGCGCATCATCTGCAAATGAAAGGTTTATACCTCTTGAATTATTTACTGGTGGAGAAATTAGAAATGATACAGAAATAAAATTTACTAGCGCAGATACAACTTTTGGTGAAAAAAGAAGAAAGAAAATTGTTGGCCCAATAGATTGGAGAGCTCCTGGCTCTAAGGAAATCATTAAAGTCTATAAGAGAACACTTAAAAATAGAGAAGGCAGGGTTAGAAAAACACAATTATTTACAGTTACTAATGATGGTCAGTGTATGGGAAGAGTGTACGACCAAAGAAGATCTGGAACTAAATACATAAAAAATGGATGTAAGTTTCCTTTAGGTTTTTGGAAAAAAGGTGAAACTAGAACTTTCTCAGTTACGGATCGTGGACCTAGAACTGTAGAGCTAAAAATACTAAAGTTAGGTAAAAAACCTACAAGTTGTGTGAAATTTAATTGGAAACTATTTGATGATGCTACTGGAAAAAAATTAGGGGATAATGACTACAAGTTTTGCAAAAAAAAATCTATGGTAAGTCTTCTAATAAGAAAAATTAAATAGATAAATTAATGTTTCCAAAAAAATATTCAAATCTTTTATTCATACTGCTTATGGGATTTAGTATGAGCTTAATAATGACTTTAATTATTACTTATATAAACACTGGTATGGATGGTGGTTATTTAAACAGATTCATTAAAGCATGGGTAGTTGGACTTCCAATAGCTATAGCAGCCGCTTTTGTGGTAGGTCCAGCAACTAAAAAGTTTGTAGATAAAATTACTAAATAAGATTAACTTGATGCATGACTAATTTAACTGGTTATATTTTTTTGCTTTTAGCAATTATTCTAGGGATTACTTCAAATGGTTTTTTAAAATCTACGAATGGTTTTACAAATTTACCTCAAACAATTTTTTGCATCATATCAATAGTTGCTTGTATTTTTTGTTTATCTAAAGCAATGAATATAATTCCTGTTGGTTTTACATATGCAACATATGGTGGATTAACTATTACTGCTGTTACTTTGTTTGGTGTATTAAAGTATAATCAAATCCCAAATATTTATGGGATAATTGGAATAACTTTAATAATTATAGGTGTTATTCTTTTGAATACTCTTGGAAAAACTACTTAGCAATTGGTTTTAATATTTTTAAAATTTTTTTGTGAATAGATTTATTGGTCGTTACTAAAATATTCCCGGCTTTTACAGCACTTTCATTTTTCCAATTAGATAAAATTCCACCTGCAGCCTCAATTATTGGAATTAGTGGATGAATGTCCCATATCTTATTTCCACATTGTATTACAACATCAATTTTTCCTTCAGCTAAATGTGCATAACTAAGAGCATCCACACAAGGAAATTGCATCAGTTTTAAAATTTTAGGAATTTTTTTTTGTTGATTTAATGTAATACCGTCGTAAAAACCAGCAGAGAGTTTAATATTTTGAAAAGATACTTTATTGTTAACAGTAATTTTTCTTCTTTTATTTTTTTCAACAACATAGGATGATTTACTCGACGAATTTAAATAGTATTTTTTAAGTAATGGAAAATTTGCAAGACCTAAAACTGGATAATTTTTATAATTAAGGGAAATTAAATTACTCCATGTTGGATTCCCAATTACAAATGATCTGGTTCCATCTATTGGATCAATAACCCAAGTGAAATCACTTTTTGTTTTTTTTTGTTTAAACTCCTCACCTTTTATTTGATGATTCGGAAATTTTTTGTGAATTTCATTTCTTATAAATTTTTCAAAAGCTTTATCGGCACTAGTTACAGGATCATAACCCTTCCCTTTTTTTTTATTAAAAACACTAAACTTTTTATCTAGTTTAAGAAAATAAAATCGAGTTAGTTTTTTGGCCAAATCATTGAGAAATTTGGAGTAAATTTTATAGTTATTTGAATTTAAAATTGACACTAAAAGTTAATACTATTTAATTACTATTGATTAAAGCTTAATTTTAAATAATCATCTTATTAAAATGAAAATTAAATTAAATGATAACAAAGTCTTTTTTGATAATAATGGGATAAAAAAAGAAATTCATCCTTTTTGGCTCAGAGAACGAATAAATAGTGAGGATTATGTAGATAAGAGTACTCAACAGAGGCTTTTTGATCCTACCAAAATTCAAAAAAAAATAAAAATTGAAAGTATAAATCTGATTGATGACTTTCTAGAAGTAAAATTTAATGATGGAGCTTTTGCAAAATTATCAACACAAGATATTATTAAAGAATTTAAGAACAATAATTTCGTAAAATTTATTAAAAAAGAAAAATGGGACTCTTCTTTTAAATATGAAAATACTATCAAGTATGAGGATAATTTCTTTGAAAAAAAGGAAATGTACCATGCATTAATAAATTTTTATAAATATGGTTTTATTATTTTTAAAAATGTACCTACAAAAAATAATTTTTTAGTTGATTTCGCAAATTCCATAGGAAGTGTTAGACGAACGAATTTTGGTGAATTTTTTAATGTTAGATCAAAACCAAACCCTAACGATTTAGCTTATACTTCATTACCGTTAGCTCCACATACTGATAATCCATATCGAAATCCTGTTCCTTGTATTCAAATTTTACATTGTATTGAAAATGAGGTTTCAGGAGGTTTTTCAACTTTAGTTGACGGTTTTACTGTAACAGAGAAACTTAAAAAAAATTTTCCTGAATATTATAAAATTTTAAGTGAGACTAAAGTAAGATTTCAATTTGTTGATAAAACTGTTGTTTTAGAGGATTGGGCTGAAATGATAAAATTAGATGAGAAAGAAGAATTTAAACAAGTAAGATTTAGCCCAAGATTGGATTTTGTCCCTTTAATGGACTCCGAAAAACTAGAAACATATTATGCTGCAAGAAAAAAAATATCTGAATATTATAATTCAGACAAATTCAGAATCGAATTTAAATTATTACCAGGTGACTTATTGATGATGGATAATTACAGACTTCTTCATGGAAGAACTACTTTTGACACAAACGAGGGAAAACGTTTTTTGCAAGGTTGTTACATTGATTATGATAGCACCGAAGGAAAACTAAAACATCTTAAGAGAAAATTTAATCTTTAATTAATATTTCTTATTTGCTCTTCTGCATCATTGATCGATTTTTGATAATCTAGAGCCATCTGGTCTGCACAAATAATTTGTATATCCTTAATCCCAAAAAAATTTAAAATAAACTTTAACCAAGGTGTGAGAAAATCTTCATTACTATTCAGTTTGGTTCCACCCGAAGTAATTACTAAGTAGGCTTTTTTATTTTTTAATAAGCCTTCTCTTCTTCCATCAGATCTAAATTTAAAAGTTTCCCCAACTCTTGCTGCGAGATCTGACCAGGCTTTTAGTGTAGCAGGCGGTCCGTAGTTGTAAATTGGAGCTGAAATAATTATGATATCACTCTCTTTAAGTTCTTTAACTAATTTATCTGATAGTTCAAACATTTTTTTATGATGCTCTGTTTGATCTTTTTTATCAATCTTCATTCCTGACTCTGTTAACCCCGATACAAAAACCATCTCGTCATCTAAATCTCGATAAATAATTTCATCCTCTGGTTTTTTAATTTTTTCTAATAACTTTTTTGCTAATGCTCTAGATGTTGATCCCTCTTTTCTTGCACTAGAGTCTATTTGATAAATTTTCATAATCATCCAACATTTTGTAAAAAAGGAAAAATATTTTGTAAATAAAATCCCAAAGCTTGTAATTGATTAGTTAATATTAAAATACCAGTAATTAAAAGAATTATTCCTCCAACTTTAGACACTAAACTGATATTCTTTTTGAAGTTTTTTGAAAATATTAAAAATTTTTGTATTAGGTATCCAGATAAAATAAAAGGAATTGCTAAACCTAAAGAATAAGAAAACAATAAAAAAATTCCTTTATTTAAACTTTCTTCGGTGGCAGCGAGGACTAAAATTGAACCTAGTATTGGGCCAATACAAGGCGTCCAACCAAAAGCAAACGCCATTCCAATCAAAACTGGACTAAAAAAATTCGTATTTGAATTTGTATGAATTCTTTTTTCATAATTAAGAAATTTAATATTTATTAAACCAATAATATGAAGTGAAAAAATAATTATAATTAATCCCGCACCTATTCTTAATTCATATGAATTTTGTAGTAAAACTTGCCCTAAAAAAGTTGAGGCTGCTCCAAAAATTATAAAAACAATTGAAAAGCCAACCGTGAAAAAGATTATTGGTAAAAGATTTACACTTTTATTTTCACGCAATTCGTTTAATGAACTTCCAGATATATATGAAATGTATCCGGGTATTAAAGGTAATACGCATGGAGATAAAAAACTTATAAGACCAGCTCCAAATGCTACGGTTAATTCTATCATTAATTTTTAGGTCTATCCTTTTAGGCCCAGATGAGTGTACTTTACATTAAGATAATCCTTAATTGCCATTGAACCACCCTCTCTTCCGTATCCACTTTGCTTAATTCCGCCAAATGGCGCCTCGGCTATAGCAACGAGTGGAGTGTTAACAGCTACTGTTCCTGTTTCCATCAGCTCAGAAGCTTTATAAGCTTTATCCATTGAATTAGTACAAATATAACTTGAAAGACCTAATTCATGATTGTTAGCTCTTTCAATTACTTCATCGAATGTTTTAAAAGATAACATTGGAACTAATGGCCCAAAAGGCTCAATTTTCATTATTGTAAAATCATCTTTAACATTATCAAATATGGTTGGCTCATAATAAAAACCTTTATTAAAACCTTGTGGTCTTTTTCCACCTAAAAGAACTTTTGCACCTTCTTTTTTTGTGGTTTCTACCAACTCTTCAACCTCGTTTAATCTTTTTTTTGTTGTAAGAGGACCTAACTGAACTGATGGATCCATTCCATCACCAATCTTTAATTTTTTTGTTTTTTCTACAAATAATTTTACAAATTCATCTTTTTTACTTTCTTGAATATAGAATCTATTAGGAGATATGCAAACTTGGCCGTTGTTTCTAAATTTAGCAGCTATTGCCATGTCAGTAGCTTTTTTAATATCAGCATCATCAAAAACTATAAATGGAGAATGACCACTCAACTCCATCGTCACTCTTTGAACTTTATCAGCTGCTTGTTTTAAAATTAATTTTCCAACTCTTGAAGACCCTGTTATAGAAATCTTTTTGACTATATCTGAAGAAATTAATTGTTGAGCTATACTTGGGGGGTCACCAGATAAAAGATTAACAACACCTGCTGGTACACCGGATTCCCTACAGATATCTACCATTTCCATTACAACACCCGGAGTAATAACATCTGGTTTTATAATAACGGAGCACCCTGCTGCTAAAGCTGTAGAAATTTTTCTTGCAGACAAAACTGCTGGAAAATTCCAAGGCGATAATGCGGCTACGACACCTATTGGTTGATAATAAACATGAACTCTAGTATCCTCAAATCTACTTTCTACAGTCTGACCATAAATTCTTTTAGTTTCTTCTGCATTCCATTCAAAAATATCAGCAGCTCCATTTACCTCACCTTTTGCTTCTGCAAAAGGTTTGCCAACTTCTAATGTCATCCATTTGGCTAGGATATCTTGTTTCTCTCTCATTTTGTCTGCAATTTTTCTAATAATGTTTGATCTTTTCCAAGGGGGTGTTTTTTTCCAAATCTCTAATCCCTTTTCAGCAGATTTTAATGCTCTATCAATATCTTGTGTTGTAGCTTTAGACGCATGTCCAATTATTTCCTCATTAGCAGGATTAATTACTTCATATGTTGATTTGTCGGATGATTGACACCATTTTCCATCTATGAATTGGCCAAATTTTTCGTACATAATTTTAATCTAACATTACTATAGGTTGTGTCTACTATGTAATTTTTACACATTAAATAATTTTCTTAAGATGGTATGCTAGTAATAAAAAAAGGAGATAGTATGAAGGCTTACATAATGGGTAATTATACAGAAAAAGCTTTTCAAGGATTTTTAAAAGATCCATCAAGTGATAGAAAAGCTGTAGTAGATCAACTTACTAAGGCTATGGGTGGAACTATGCATAGTATGGACATAGTTAGAGGTTCATATGATTTTATAGTTGTTGCTGAAATGCCTAGTTTCGATGACTTTGCCGCAATAAAGTTGGTAGTTGAGTCATCTGGTGCTGTAAAAAATTTAACTATGCTAGAAGCTATAGATTTTACAAAAGCGACAACAAAAGCAAGTAAAATAGGTTATAAAGCCCCTGGTCAATAATTCTTGGTATAACTTCCAGTAGCGACTGGAAGTTATATTATTATTTTTTAAGTTTCGACGAAAATTTCAGATTCTCACTATTAAATTTTGAGTAATGTTTTTTGATATAATCATCCATTATTTCAACTTTTTCATCTTCAAATTCTGAAACTTTTCTATCATTCAGATCAACATATAAAGCGAGTACCTCAATAGTTGATGCAAGAAATTTTTTTTCCTTATGTATCATTTCCATTTTATATTGAAGCCTTTTTTTATCATGATCAAAAAAAACTAAATTTATGTCAACTTCATCATCAACTTTAAGTTCTTGATTATAAGTAATATTAGACTCAACAATCATAGTACTTTTACCTGTTGTTTTTGCTGAATGTTCTCCCATTTTAAAAATGCTATTTAAAGTATCTGCACCAAATTTATCAAAAATCAAAAGATAATAAGATACGTTCATATGATCATTATAATCAATCCAATCTTTAATAATTTTTTGAGAACTTAAGTAAACAGACATTTATTAAAAAAAATTAATTTTTCTTATTGTCGTTATCTACCACTAAACAAATTTCAGATTTCGTTAAAAATCTTTTTCCTGTGCCATTATCCAAAGAAAACATTCCACCAATACCTTTAACTGCATCAATGGTTAAATCAGTATGTTTCCATTTTTCATACTGATCATCATTCATATAAAAAGGAACACCTCCAATTTCTCCTAGTTTTACATCACTATTACCAACCATATATTCGTTTCTAGGATAACACATAGGAGCACTCCCATCACAACAACCACCAGACTGATGAAATAAGAGTTCTTCACCGTGTTGGGCTTTAAGCTCTTCAATTAATTTAAGCGCTGAGTCTGTTGCTTTTACTTTCATAAAAAATATGGCCCGTGATTCCTCACGGGCCATTATATATAAGTTGTCTTTTAAAAGAAGCCTAATTTTTTCTCACTGTAAGACACGTGAAGATTCTTCACTTGTCTGTAATGATTAAGCATCATTTTATGAGTTTCTCTTCCAATACCAGATTGTTTATAACCACCAAATGCAGCATGTGCAGGATAAGCATGGTAACAGTTAGTCCAAACTCTACCAGCTTGTATTTCTCTACCCATTCTGTAGGCAATGTTTCCATTTCTAGTCCAAACACCAGCACCTAAACCATAAAGTGTGTCATTAGCAATTTTTAATGCTTCTGCCTCATCTTTAAATTTAGTCACTGATACAACTGGTCCAAAAATTTCCTCTTGGAAAATACGCATTGAGTTCTTACCCTCAAAAATAGTTGGTTCAATGTAGTTTCCTTTTTCTAAACCACTATTGATTTTTGCAACATTTCCACCACATAAAACTTTGGCACCTTCTTTCTTACCTAAATCTAGATAAGATTTGATTTTTTCCATTTGTTCTAATGATGCTTGTGCTCCAATCATTGTTTCCATTTTCAAAGGATTGTCTTGCTTAACAGCTTTTGTTCTAGCAATAGCTTTTTCCATAAATTTATCATAGATAGACTCTTGAACTAGTACTCTACTTGGGCAAGTACAAACTTCACCTTGGTTTAACGTGAACATTGCAAAACCTTCTAGACATTTATCAAAGAAATCATCATCTTTTGCCATGACGTCCTCAAAGAAAATGTTTGGAGATTTTCCACCTAGCTCTAACGTGATCGGTATTAAGTTTTGTGATGCATATTGCATTATTAAACGACCAGTTGTTGTTTCACCTGTAAAAGCAATCTTTTTGATTCTTTTTGATGATGCTAATGGTTTACCAGCTTCTAAACCAAAACCACTTACCACGTTAACTACTCCTGGAGGTAACAAATCTCCAATTAGTTCCATAAGTAACATGATTGATGCTGGTGTTTGCTCAGCTGGTTTTAGCACTACACAATTACCTGCTGCTAAAGCTGGAGCAAGTTTCCACGTTGCCATTAATAATGGAAAATTCCACGGTATAATTTGTCCAACTACACCTAGTGGCTCTGGAATGTGATAAGAATATTCACTATTGCTTATCTCAGCAACTGAACCTTCCTCTGCTCTAATTACCCCAGCAAAATATCTCCAATGATCTATTACTAATGGTAAATCAGCAGCCATACATTCTCTTATTGGCTTTCCATTATCTAAACATTCAGCAGTTGCTAATACATTAAGATTTTTCTCAATGACATCTGCAATTTTAAGAAGAATGTTTGATCTTTCCGTAATTGAGGTTTTGCCCCATGTTGGGAAAGCAGCATGAGCTGCATCTAATGCAGCATCTACGTCTTTTTCATTTGATCGTGCAACTGAACAGATTACTTCATTTGAAATCGGAGATGTATTATCAAAATACTTTCCAGATTTTGGTTCTACAAACTTACCATTTATGTAGTTCCCGTACTTTGCTTTAAACGGGAATTTTACTTTCAAATGAGAAGTATCCAATACAGATGACACTTTCATTGCTTCTGCACTCATTTTTTTTACTCCT
>Ga0066364_10000405_pt1 | contig 10069 bp, 10 predicted proteins | sample Knorr_S7_td_Surf_FD_70970 | JGI IMG/M metagenome (GOLD analysis project Ga0066364, IMG submission 70970) | Marine microbial communities from Southern Atlantic Ocean transect - Knorr_S7_td_SurfaceA_ad_6m_LV_A | ecosystem: Environmental > Aquatic > Marine > Oceanic | place: Southern Atlantic...
TTTAAGTAGAAAGTTTTGCTTTTAAACTAAAGCAATAAACTATGGAATTATTTAAAGATTTAAACACGCCTCAGTCAAAAGAATTTGAGCAACTCCTTAATAATCAACTATCAAAAACCAAAATTGAAGAGGGAAAAATAATTGATGGTAAAATTAATAAGATTACAGAAAAATTTGTATTTTTGTTTGTTGAAGGTTTAAAGAGCGAACCCGTGTTAGATATAAACGAATTGAAAAGCATGGGTCTCTCTGAAAAAATTAAAATTGGTGAAACCATCCCGGTTTTATTGGAAAGAATTGAAGATAAAAATGGTGAAGTTGTTGTATCTGCTAGTAAAGCTCAAAAAATAAAAGGATGGGATAAACTTGTGGAGGCTTATGAGAAAAACGAACCGATAATGGGTCGAATTCAATCTAAATGTAAGGGTGGCTGCATAGTAGAGCATATAGAGACTGGATCTTTAATGTTTCTTCCTGGTTCTCAAATCTCTGACAAACCTTTAAAAGATATTAGTCACCTAATGAATGAACCTCAAAAATTTGCTTTAATTAAATTAGATAAAACTAGAGGGAATGCATGCGTTTCAAGAAAAGAAATAATATCATCTTTTAAAAAAGAGGATAAAGCGAAAATTATAGAAAAATTTAAAGTTGGTGATATTATTAAGAATGCAGAAGTAAAAGGTTACAGTTCCTTTGGATGTTTTTTTAATGTAAATGGAGAATTAGACGTATTAGTCCATCTACAAGAAATTTCGTATTCAAGAGTAAATCATCCTGATGAAGTTTTTAATATTGGTGAAAAACATGATTTAAAAGTAATTTCTGTAGATAAAGAAAAGCTTCAAGTCGGTTGCTCAGTCAAACAATTATTACCAGACCCATTTGAAAAAATTAACAACTATGAATTAAACAAAACTTACAAGTTTAAAGTTATCAAGCTAATGGATTTCGGCGCGTTTTGCGAACTTTCTGAGTTGCCAGGGTTAACTACACTACTTCACTCAAGCGAATTAAGTTGGACTAAAAAAAATCTTTCTGTAAAAAAAATGTTTAAAGTTGGAGATGAAATAGACTGTGTTATTACTGAGATAGACAAAGAGAAAAGAAGAGTTGCAATCTCACACAGACTTACAAAAGAAAACCCTTTTGATGTTTTTGAAAAAAAATATCCTGTTGGAAGTATAGTTGAAGGAGAGGTGGTTAATAAAAATGAATACTCTCTGTTTGTAAAAATAAAAGATATTGATATAGATGCTTTCCTTCACTGTAATGATTTAACTTATCTTAACAATGGTGAAGAGGAATTGGAAAAATTTAAAAAAAACGATAAAATTAAGGTTAAAGTCTTAGAGATTAAAGCTTCAGAACAGAAAGTAAGAGTTGGTTTAAGACAAACTAAACCTGATCCATTTGAATTTTTTAAAGACAAAAATCTTAACCAAACGATAACAGTTAAAATTATATCAGCAGATAACAAAGGTCTAGTAGTTAGACCAGAGGGTTGTGAAATGGACTTTTTAATAAAAAAATCTCAGATTGCAATTAATGCTGCAGATGCTAGGCCATCTAGATTTACAGGTGGTGAAAGAATAGATTGTGCAATTCAAGAACTCGAATTGAAAAAAAGAAAAGTTAGTTTAAGTATCAAGCTATTAGAAGAAATAGAAAAAAAAGAGGCTTTAGAAAAATATGGATCTGAGGGTTCAGGTAAAAATTTACCGTTTTCATCTCTTTCTGAAGATCTAAAAAAAAAGAAGACTAAGGACAAGTAAATTAAAAAGTATAAATTGGCTGTTGCTAAATCAAATATTTTAAGGAAACTTTCGAAAAATTTTCCAAATTTTTTAAAAAAAGATATTGAAAAATGTGTAAATATTATTTTAAAAGAAATTAAAGAGACCTTGAAAAGAGGTGAAAGAGTTGAATTAAGGGGATTTGGAGTTTTTTCAACTAATATTCAAAAAGCTAGAATATCTAGAAATCCCAAAACTGGTGAAAAAGTAAATACCCCAATGAAAAAAACAATTCACTTTAAAATGGCTAAAGATTTGTTTAAAAAAATAAATAATGCTAAAGAATAAAATATTTATTGCTTGTGATAGTTCTAAAACATCAAAAATTAGTAAAATAATCAGAGAAACACAAAATTCTAAAATTAAAATTGGTTATAAATTTGGATTAGAATTTTTAAATTCTAAAAAAGGTAGAAATTTCTTATCAAAGTTAAAAAATAAAATCACCTTTGCAGATCTAAAGCTTCATGACATACCCAATACCTGTGTTTCAACAATTAAAGCTATTAAGGATTTAAGAATAAACTATTTAACAATACACATTAGTAGTGGTCTAAACGCTCTTAGAGCATGTAAAAAAATTTCCGCAAGAACTAAATTAACTGGGGTCACAATTTTAACTTCTTTAGATAACAAGGAGTTAAAAGAAATAGGTTTCGATAAAGAAGTAAAAAAATTGGTGTATCATCAGGCTAAGCTAGCAAATAAAGCAAAATTGGATGCTATAGTTTGTAGTCCGCAAGAGGTTGGTATAGTTAAAAAAGTTTTCAAAAAAGAGATAATCACTCCTGGAATTAGATTTGATAATATATCAAATGATCAAAAGAGAGTTTTAACTCCAAAACAAGCTTATAAAAATGGTAGCGATTGGTTAGTCATAGGAAGACCAATAACAAAAGGTAATATAAGAAAAAATATGCTTTCATTAATTAACCATCTGAAAGTATGACACTTAAATCTAAGATATGTGGAGTTTCCGACTCTAGGACATTAAATTTTCTAATAAATCATATCTACTCACCTGAGTTAATAGGTTTTATTGTGAATTATCCAAAATCAAAAAGGTTTGTTAAAAAAGATAAACTACAAGAACTTCTTAGAATTGATAAAAAAAAATCTTTTTATGTAGCAGTTTTAATAGATCCCAATAATGATACCCTTGAAGACATAAAAGAATTACCTTTTGACTATTACCAACTTTATAATTGCAGTGTATATAAAGTTAATAAAATAAAAGAAAAATACAAAAAAAAAATAATAGTTGCTTTGACTATTGAAAATGAAAAAGATGTAAAAAAATATGAATTATACAAAGATGTTGCTGACATATTATTATTTGACAGTAAAGGTTATGAAAAAAGTATGTCTTTTAATTATTCTCTCATCAAAGATGTCAGATTTGATAAGGAGATAATGCTGGCTGGAAACATACAAATTAACGATAATCTTGAAAAATTTACGGAATTAGCAGATATTATAGATATATCTGGAGGACTTGAAACATCTGGATCAAAAGATATTTCCAAAATAGAAATTTTTTTGAATAAGATGAAAAGCTTAAATAATGAAACTTAAAAAAAACATTCCCTTAATTGATCAACACGATAGGCAAGGATTTTGGGGTGGAAAATTTGGAGGGAGTTTTATTCCAGAGACTTTAAAAAAACCTATTGAGGATTTAACAGAAGAATTTCATAAACTTAGAAAAAATAGAGAATTTATAAAAAAGAAAAATTACTATTTTAAAAATTACATAGGTTCCCCAACACCTTTGATAAAACTTGATAACCTATCTAGACACCTAGGGGGAGCTCAAATTTGGGCTAAAGTAGTCTCTGAAGCAAATGGTGGAGCACATAAAATTTATAATGCAACAATTCATGCGCTAATTTGTAAGGCAATGGGAAAAAAATATATAGTTGGAGATACAGGTGCTGGGTATGCAGGAAAAATGCTTAGTATGGCAGCAAAAAAATTTGGCTTAAAATGTAAAATTTTTATGGGTGCAAAAGATATTAAAAGACAAAAACCTAATTGTGATGCTATCAAAAAAAATGGTGCAAAAATTATACCTGTATACTCAGGTAGCCAAACTTTAGTTGATGCGGTAAGCGAATGTATGAGATACTGGGTTTCTAATTGTGACAACACACATATGTGTGTTGGCTCAACAGTCGGTCCCAATATTTTTGTAAAAATTTGTGGATATTCTACCTCACAAATTTCAAAAGAACTTAAAATTCAATTAATTGATGAATTCAATAAAATCCCTAATAAATTGAAGTTAATTAATTGTGTGGGTGGTGGAAGTTCTGCCTATGGATTTTGGAGTGAGTTTATTGATTACAACAGAAATCAAGTTGAGTTAATTGGTGTAGAGGCAGGTGGTCCAAAAAAATCGAAATTACATGCTGCTCCTTTAAGTAGAAATGCAAAAATTGGAATTTTGCATGGCGCAGCATCTTATGTCTGTCAGAGTCGTGAAGGTCAAATTCACGAAACAGAGTCCATTAGTGCGGGATTGGACTATCCTGGCGTGAGTCCCATCCATTGTTTTCTCAAAGATACGAAGAGGGCTCGATATACATATGCTACTGATGAAGATGCATTAGAAGCATACAAACTTGTCACAAAATTTGAAAATCTTAATCCTAGCTTAGAGCCAAGTCATGCTTTTGCTGAAGCAATAAAAATTGCACCTAAACTAAATAATGAAACTATTTTAATAGTAAACTCATGTGGCGACGCAAAAAAAGATAGGGATATTCTAAAAGAAAGATTGGGTAAATTTTAATGTTAAATTCACTCATTCATCAATCTTTTAAAAAAGCTAAAAAAGAAAATAGACCTGTTCTTCTAACTTATACAGTGGCTGGTGATAACACAAAAAAAAAATCCTTAGAAATTTTAAAATCGATTTCAAAATATGCTGATATTTGTGAGTTAGGATTTCCACATAATACACCAATTGCAGATGGTGGTCAAATTCAAACAAGTTCTTATCGAGCGATTAGAAATGGGATTAAAATACATGATGTGTTCACAATTGCCCGTAAATTTAAAAAAGAGAAAAAGAACAAGCCGATAATCTTAATGGGATATTACAATATGATTTATCAATTCAATGAAGATAATTTTATTTTAAAATGTAAGAAATCTAAAGTTGATGGTTTAATAGTTGTTGACTTACCTTACCCAGAAAATAAAGTTTTTGCATTAAAGTGTAAGAAAAAAGGAATTAATTTTATTCAATTGATTGCACCAACTACATCCAGATCAAGATTAAAAAAAATCATAAATGACTCCCATGATATGGTTTATTATATTAGTATGTTATCTACCACCGGAGGAAAACTAAAGGTTTCACCAAAGAAAATAATTAATGAATACCAAAAAATTAAAAAAATAAAAAAATCAAAGAATATTGTAATAGGATTCGGTATTACACAAAACACTATTGGGTCTCTCAAAAAAGCTGATGGATTGGTTGTAGGAAGCGCGATTTGTAAGGAAATTACTAATTCTATAAAAAAAAGACAAAATCCTGTCATAAATGTTACTAATGTAGTAAGAAAATTAAAAAATAAAATTATATGAATTGGATTACTAAGATTATTAAAGCAGGCGAAAAAATTAAATCTGCTATTCACAAAAGAGCTACTAAAGAGGACATTGCTAATAGCGATTGGACTTCTTGTTGTAAAGGACCAATTTTAAAAAAAGATTTAGAAAAAAATTTTTGGGTTTGCCCTGAATGTAACAAACATCATAGAATTAAACCAAAGCAAAGATTTGATATTATATTTGGAAAGAACAATTATGAAATTTTTAAAACGCCTATTCCTAAAGATGATCCATTAAACTGGGCAGACTCAAAGTCATACAAGGAAAGACTGAAGAATGCTCGAAAAAAAACCGGTTTAGAATGTGGGATGATGGTCGTATCTGGTTCAATAAACAATATTAAAATCACAGCAGTAGCGTCAGATTTTGAATTCTTAGGTGCATCAATGGCAGCTGCTGAGGGTGAAGCTTTTTTATATGGAGTACAACATGCTATTGAAAATCAAACACCTTTTTTATGTATTACTGCTGGCGGAGGAATGAGAATGATGGAAAGTTTAATTTCGTTATCTCAAATGACAAGAACAACGCTTGCAATAAATGAATTAAAAAAAAATAACCTTCCATATTTAGTTTGTATCACAGATCCTACAGCAGGTGGTATCACTGCATCATATGCAATGTTAGGTGATATTCATTTCGCTGAGCCAGGTGCACTAATTGCATTTGCAGGGGCAAGAGTTATAAAGGGAACTGTAAAAGAAGATTTACCTGAGGGTTTCCAAAAAAGTGAATATGTTGAAAAAACAGGTTTTGTAGATTTAATAGTTGACAGGAAAGAACTTTCAAAAAAAATTGGAACATTATTATCAATATTGTTAAAGAAAAATTCTGCTATAATTTCTGAACAAAATGAAACTTCAGAAAATACTACACAACTTTCAAAAGTTGCATCCTAAAGAAATTGATCTTTCACTAAATCGTATTAAAGAACTTTGTAAAAAATTAGGTGATCCACAAGATAAAATCAAAGCTATCTCTGTGGTAGGTACCAATGGTAAGAATAGTACAATTAATGCAATGTTTTCTATTTTAAAAGAAGCTAATTTTAAATGTAATGTTTACACGAGCCCCCATATTCTAAAAATAAATGAGAGATTTGTCTTCAATAACAAAGAATTAAAAGATGATGAGTTAGCTAATTTATTTGAAGAAGTAGAAGACATTAACAATAATAAACCGATTACATTCTTTGAAATATTAACTGCATCATATTTTTATAAAGCGGCTCAATACCCAGAAAATATCAATCTTATAGAAGCTGGCTTATTTCACCGATTTGATGCTACTAATGTATTAAAAAGAAACTTAGCTAGCGTTATATGTTCATGCTCTATTGATCACACAGATTGGCTCTCAAAAAACGAAAAAACGATTGAAAAAATTGTGTTTGAAAAAACATCTGCGCTTTTAAATTCAAATATAATTGTAGCTAAACAAAGTACAAAACATACAATGGACTGTATCAAAAGAACCATCTCTCAAAATGAATCAAGAAAAAAGTTTTTCAATGATAACTTTAGGTATTCATTTTATGAGAATGACTTCTTCTATTATGAAGATGAACTTGGTAGACTTAAACTACCAGTTCCTAATGTTCCAGGTCAATTCCAATTAGATAATATATCAGCTGCAATTGCAACTCTAAAATCTTTAAATCTGGATATTAAAGTTGAGCATATTAAAAAAGGAATAACTAAAATATCTAATTTGGCAAGGCTTCAGGAGATCAAATCTGGTAAATTAAAAGATTTGGTAAAAAATAATAAGCTGATAGTCGATGGAACCCATAATGAGGATGGCGCGAGAGTTTTAAATGAATATCTTAAAAGTCTTAATTGTAAAAAACACGTCATTATTTCAATGATGGCTAATAAAGAACATGAAAAATATATTAGTTACTTTAAAGATGTTTCATCAATAACGACGATAGATTTAAAGAGTCAACCTAACTCTATAAGTGGTAAAGATTTAAAAAAAAAATTCAAAACTATGCCAAACGTTCAATATCAACCAAGTATAATAGAGGCTATCAAATCAATAAATTTGAAAGAAGGTGACCTTTTGTTAATTACTGGATCTTTATATGGAGCTGCAGAGGTTTTAAGTCTAAACTAAATGTTTTTATCCAAAAACTCTTTCATATTTCCTTCTGGAACTCCTCCAACTTTTCTATCCACTTCAACACCTTTTTTATAAATAATTACAGTTGGAACTCCTCTTATTCCCGCAGCGCTACCGGTGTTTATACCACCCTCTTCAATATCAGCATAGTAAAAGTTTGCTTTATCCTTATATTCATCAGAAAATTTATTCATTATCGGAATTAAATTTTTGCAAGGCATGCACCAAGAAGCGGAAAATTGTACTACAGAAATTTCTTCATTTTTAATTTTATTATCGAAATCTTCATCTTTAAAATTATTCATCATATTCAAATTGATATAATAGATTCACAAAAATTATCAATGGTCAAAAAAAGTTTTTTTTGATTTATAAAATTATGCATCTGAATATTTTTGCTCTAAATTCATTACATAGTCATTTATTCCATCCAAAAATTTTAACTTTTCATCGACTGTTTTAAATGAAAACATTTTATCTTCATTTTCTCTAATTTCATCACACTCTGAATAGAAAGCAGATACAGTCCACCATTTCTCTTTATTCGTACTTAAAATTCTTGTAGCTATACGCCTTTTAATTTTTTTGTATATATCTTTTGGTAAAATTTCTGGTGCTTCATTAAATATCAAATTATGACCAAAGGTCACTAGGCGATCATCCTTAAATTTGTCTAATAAATATAATCTCTCTTTCCAATTAGATGAATGAAACTTTTCAAATAGTGGAACATCTTTGTTAAAAGTATCAAAACCTCCTGAATAAATTGTTTCTTCTGGTTCAAAATCTTCCTGTGAAGAAGTTTCCATTTTTTCTTCTGCAGCTTCTTTTAGAACCCTGCAGATATCTACTGAAAACTTTTCATTAGATTTCATTAATTCTGCTCTCTTGTTTAATAAATTTACACCAATATTTTTATATGGATCGACTTTTAAGGCTAAGTTTTTATCTAAAATTATTGGAGCTTTATTAGATTTAATTGTTTTATAAAATCGAGGAGATTTTTTCATCTCTTTTTTAAGATCTTGAAAGCTAAGTTTTTGAAGCTCTTCTATGTTAGCTGACAAATTCACTACTTGGCCCCATTTATAAACAGGGTGCTTCCATGAGTTTGGGTGTAAGGGTGCAACTAAAAATAAATAATTTTTTCCAAAAAAATTTTCATTAATCGTAAACATTTTTTCTTGTTCTATTAGATTTTCTACGACAACTTTACTTTTTGTTTTTAAATATTCATGCCACAAATCAGACTGTTTTTTTTTTAACAATCCTAATACTTTAACTGTTAACTCTGTATCAAATAAAGCAGAATGTGCACCTGAGGATTCAAAACCATTAAGTCTTGCAAGTGACTCTAGTTTCATAGATTTATTGCCTTTTGAATTAAGTTCAGTTTTCAAAATATTTTCATCAATAGCAAACGCAGCTTTAATTATATTTAATGCATCATGTCTTGCATTACCTTCCGTATTAATAAGATAAGGTTTTCTGAGTGACTTAAAAAACTCTCGCCTTAAAATTTCATCGTCAAACCCTATGGAGCTAAATCCCATAAATGTTGCTGGTGACCATTCACGAAATTTTTTTTCTACTTGAGCAACCATTTGATAATGGCTTAAATTGCCTTTAGTGATTAAATCCACATTTGACTTGTTTATACATAAAGCAGTTGCGGATGGAACTCGATCTTGTGGCATCCTACATCTTGCATTGAATCTCTCTTTTTCATTAAAATTCTCATCTAAAAGAATTGCCCCGATCTCAATCATCGTAGCCCAATCAAGTTGGGCTGAGTCTGTCTCAATATCCCAAACTACATAATTCAATTTGCAATCCTTTGTAAATAAAATTGTTCAACTTTTTCTAAAAATTGGTTTTCATAATTTATTAATCTTTCACCTTCAACTATAAATCTTTGAAAAATATTATCTTTAGTACATAAAAGGATTGCTGCTTGGGTAATATTTGATCCATGAACTTTATTGTGGGCTAATGAATAAGCTGCGCACTGTAAATAATAATCATCAATCCACTCATCTTTTTTTGGTTTGTTACTTTGTTTAAAATCTATAATCGTTTCTTTATTTTCGTAAATACCAATACAGTCAGCAGTTCCTGCATATTTTTCTGGATAGTATAAAGTTGCTTCACAACCCCAAATCTCACTTAATTTATCTCTAAGTCCATTTTCAATAATTTGATCAGCCATCATTTTTTCGTGGGTATTATCACCAAGTAAATCCAAATTTAATTTTCCAAGCAAAAATTTTTCCAAATAATCGTGCATCGAACTACCTCGGCTAGTAGCTTCTCTTGAAATAATTTCAGCTTGCTTGTGGCCAACTCTATTCTTCCACTCAGCTAGTTTTAATCTTTTTTCTTCGGATTCAGTTGCTTTTAATATTGTAGTAACTGAAGGAAGATTTTCCTCATTTACAGAATAGTGTCTAGAGCCTTGTATAATTGATCTTGTAGATTTAGGATAAATAAATTTATTATTCCATTGCATGTGATTTCTTATAGTC
>Ga0066364_10000411_pt1 | contig 10053 bp, 9 predicted proteins | sample Knorr_S7_td_Surf_FD_70970 | JGI IMG/M metagenome (GOLD analysis project Ga0066364, IMG submission 70970) | Marine microbial communities from Southern Atlantic Ocean transect - Knorr_S7_td_SurfaceA_ad_6m_LV_A | ecosystem: Environmental > Aquatic > Marine > Oceanic | place: Southern Atlantic ocean...
ATGGCACACTACTCAGGATTGATTGCCGGTAACGCCTATCCAAGTCCTTTGTATCATGCAGACTTTGTTACAAGCACAACTCACAAAACATTAAGAGGTCCTAGAGGCGGAATAATTTTATGGAACAATCCAGAATATACTAAAAAGATTAATGGTGCAATTTTTCCAGGAACACAAGGCGGACCACTGATGAACATCATTGCCGCAAAGGCACAGGCTTTCATTGAAGCAAACACTGACGACTTTACAAAGTACGCACACAAGGTTGTAGACAATGCTAGAGCAATGGCAAAAGTTTTCAAAGAAAATGACTTTAAACTTTTAACAGATGGCACAGACAGTCATATATTACTTTTAGATTTAAGTGATAGTAAGTGGTCTGGAAAAGATGCCGCAAATGAATTAGAAGAACATGGCATCACTGTAAATAAAAATGGCGTTCCTAATGATCCAAGATCATTTGTAGAAACAAGCGGAATAAGAATTGGCACCGCGGCAGAAACAACAAGAGGTCATGATGAAGAATGGTTTACTGGATTAGCAGGAAAGATAGTAACTATACTGGCATAAACAATGACTGATGACAATCACGATAAACTAGTTAAAGCATATCTAGAATACTTTAAATCAAACGAACAATACCAAAAGACTGGTGGTATTAGACCACGTCGTGAAACACGCAGATGGTTGCGTGAAATAAGAGATCTTGCCAAAATCCGCATGAATGAGGTTCAAGACAGTTACGTAAACCGTAGAGAAGATTCCAAAAAAGACGAGCAGGACAATTAGACCTTGGTAAGTATCCATATGCAGTGGACTTACAAAGGTAAAACAGTGAAAGAACTACCCCTTGGTTGTGAAGCCTTTGTATATCTTATTACAAATACAACCAACGGACGTAAGTACATCGGCAAAAAACTCGCTAAATTCAAAAAGACTCGCCCACCACTCAAGGGTAAGATAAACAAAAGAAGAAGCAAAGTAGAAAGTGACTGGAAAGACTATTGGGGTTCCAATGATCACTTAAAAGAAGACGTAGAAAAATTAGGCACTGATAAGTTTACTAGGGAAATATTGTACATTTGTCCTAGCAGAGGCGTAGCAAGTTACTTAGAGGCAAGAGAACAATTCGAAAGAAAAGTCTTAGAAACTGATGATTACTATAATGGCATTATAAACGTTAGAGTAGGCGGCTCAAAAATTCTTAAAGAAGCACTTAAAGGCTTAAAATAGCAACACTGTTTGGTCGGAGTAGTTCGACTCACGTTGAGATCACACGGATCTTGTGATCAGATTCTCGTGCGTTGCAAGGTTGATACTAACTTAGGTATTAAAAGATCGTGGCTCTGAGAAAAAGCAACCACACCGTTAATATATTTTGCTTAACAAGGATATATTAATGTTCCGTAACTTATGCGAAGGCTAAGGTAGGGAGTTGACGGGTTACCGCTTCCGTACATATTATTATGTAATCCTTTTTGTTAAGATGGGACGCTTATCTCACATGATGGCTTTCTTACTTTGCCCGGCAACGGGCGAAGTATGGCTCAACTATCTACATGATAGCAGTTGCTTACGCAACTTATTGTTTCACAAATAGAGTGTTAGAGCGATAGCGAAAACACAGTTGATCTTTAGATCAACTTATAACTTTGTTTATAGTTTAATGCAAATCAGGATCACGGCCCATTCCTCTAGGACGTGGCGGATGAACTTCCAGAATCTCGTATTCTTCTTCCGGGTATTGATCCTTCATTATACCTAAGTATTGCGACGCTTCGTCAAAACTGTTCAACATTGTGCAATCGCTCTTCTTAAGAACTACAAACTTCGTATTTGGTTGTTCCATAGTTTATTATTTAATATGACCTAACTGAACTAAATAGTATTAGTTAAAAAATTAGGACTTTAGCATGAAAGTACACGAAATAATTTATGAATCTACAAAAACACCCTTAAAAGAGAAGCCTGCAAGTGGGTTGGGGAACGTTGCACGTAAGATAGGTGCTAAGGTTTTGGCTAAAGTTGGTGCTAAAAACACCGCGGCCGGCATGGCCGGTAAGGTAGATGCGGCGGATAAAGCCAACGCACTATTCACAGATTTCAGAGCATATCTTGGACAAGTAGGTGAAAAATACAGTAACGCAATAGATTCTGCTAGTTTGCGTGACTTTTTAACTACTAAAAAGATGCCTACACAAAACGTACCGCAAGACGGTGTGCTTACTAAAAAACAAGTAGACCAAGCAATTATGAAAGCAGTACAGGATTCATACAGAGGTAAGGGCGGTGTTCCAAATCAACCAGCAGGCCAAAAAGGTGCTAAAGGACAAGCACAAGGAAAACAAGCACAAGGTCAAGCGGCTGGTAACGTAGGCGGTGGTGCTCCCGCACAACAACAACCTGCGGCACAAGGCACAGGTTCAGCACAAACACCCGCTGGCAAGGCTCCGCCAACTAAAAACGGATCGACAGTAGGTAGTGCAAAAAGCATTCCTCCAAGCATACAAAAACAGTTAGATCAAATGAGTGCTGGTGAGAAAAAACAATTAGCGGGAATGATATAATGAAAATTACTGAAGTAAACCAATTTCCAAAATCAAATAGAACTGCAAGTATTCTTACAGAAGGCTATCAAGAATTAACTGAAACACAAAGAGTATATCTTGGCAGATGGGAAAAGGAACTTTGGCCATTATTAGAAGAATTTAAAAAAGTTTCAGAAGCAAGTTTAACTGCTGACGAAATCCAAGCAATATTCAAAGGTGCAGAAGCACAAAGCATTGCTGGTGGACAAAACAAAACTGCATTAGGTAAAGTAGGTAGTGTTGCGGCAGGTATTGCAAAACTTCCTGTAGACATTGCTAAAAAGGTAGATGCAAAAATTAATGAACTTGGTGCAATGGCTCAAAAGGCTGGTCCTATTAAAAACATGGACCAAAAGTTTGAAGAACTTAAAAAGAAGATTGAAGCAGAAAACTCAGACAGTAAAATTGTACAAGGCATTAAAAAGGTTAGTGATTGGGCGAAAGAAAATCCAGGCAAGGCAAGTTTAGCAGTTGGTATCTTAACTACTGTGGCGGCGTTTGCCGGCGGACCAATGGGTGGTGCGGCCGCAGGTTTAATTTTCCGTGCTTCAAAAGATTTATTACAAGGTGAAAAACTTTCAACAGCAGTTGGTAAGTCAGTTAAAACAGCGGCCTATGGTGCTCTTGCTGGTATGGCATTCAGATACATTTCAGATCAAATGATTGATAATATTGCGGCGGCAAATGAAGCAGAAGTGGCGGCAATGGAAAAAGGTTTCATGGATGCAAACTATCAAGATGCAGTCAAGGGTGCTTATGCTGACGCAGGCATGGCCGATGGTGCATTAGAAGGTGCTAAAAAATTAACTTTACAAGGTAATGTAAACGCATTCTATTACAATTATGAAACTGTATTAACAGCAGATCAAGTTGCACAATATAATCAGTTTAAATCTGTTTTAGGCGGATTAAAAACATTTAGTCCAGAGTACTATCAAGAAGTAGCAAAAATGCATGAGTTCCTAGCAGGTGCTCAGGTGGCAAACAAAGAATTAACAACATTAGCACAAACACTTTCAGAAATACCAAAAAATTCAATATCAGTAGGTCAAATAGATCAATTGATTGCAAAATATGACGAAGTAGAACCTTTACTAAATGCTATTATAGATACAACTCCAAAAGTTGCGGCAGTGGCCCAGGGTGCGGCGGCAATGGTTGACGACAAGGCAAAAGAAATGCATAAGTCTAAGCCAATTGATGCAGAAGAAAAGAAACAATTAGAATTAGGACTAAAAGGTGGAGAAGACAATCCAGCAGATGACAGGGTTGCAGTAAGAGGAACTGAATCAGTATCTTATGCAGATGCATACGAACACTTGTACGAACAGTACTTGGCTGAAGCACCGGCGGCAACAGCAACAGCAGATGCACAAGGTGAATTACCATTAAACAATCCTAATACACTAGGTGCCAAAGCAGGTAGAGGTATAAAAGGTGCCTTAGGTGCAGTAGGCGGAGCAATTAAAAAAGGTGCTAGTGCAGTAGGCGGCGCAGTAAAATCAACTGCAAAAGAATTAGGACAAAAAATTACAGTTAAGAAATTAAATTCGGAATGGGAAAAAATGGGTAAACCAACTGACAGTGGTGCAATTTATAATATACTGTCTTCGTTTGGTATGTCAGATGATAATATTAAAGCAGTTGGTACAGAAGCAAACGTTTCAATAGACAAATCAGCAGATGCTAAAAAACCAGAAACACCAGCAGGTGCTACGGCGCCAGGTGATAAACCAGCAACAGGTGATACCCCAGCAGGTGGTACAGGTGATGCACAAGGTGGTACAGGTGATGCTCCAGCACAAGGTGGCGGTGCCGCACAGAAAGGTGCAACGGCAGGACAGGCAAAAGATCCAAAGAACGATGGACCATTTGATATGCAAAAACAAACTGGTACAAACGCAGGTGTTGTGTCAGGCGACTTTGAATGGAAAGGCGCACAATGGATTAACAACAAGACAGGTAAAATTGCCGACAAGGCAACAGCCGCTAAACTTGGTAATCCTAAACTAGCAGAATTGGCACGTGAGATTGAAAAAGCAGGTGTTGGTGATTTAGTAAAAGATCAAATAAGTGCACCTGGAGTAAAAGCAGGTACACCTCAAGCCGCAGTGGCTAAGAAAGTAGTTAGCAAAGCCGCACAGGCTCAAGGCGCTACTGCCTAAATTAATAAAATCAAAATAATAATTATAATCAAGTCTTGCATTAAAAGAACGGCATCTGTGTTTTTTTAGTTGTTTCTAAATTTTCGTTAATTATCTTAGAAAATATTTCACGATCTTCAGGCCCCATTTCGTATGCTTCAGATAAGGTCACACTGCCTCTCATATACCAACAAATTTTTCCGATGGTATGTTTGAGTTGCTTACACTGGCCTTCCATGGACCTTACCTCATCAAGAATTTTCTTGACTGGCCACGTTAAGATCCTTACGCGAAAAAATTTGACTGATCAAATGAAATAGGTACTTCAAAAGTCTTAGGAGCCCCTGCTTCGATTTCTTCGTCTGTTGCCTGCACAGTCATAGGCTGTGTTTGGAATTTCTTCTTGTTTTCGTCTATGTGTTTTTTAATACCATTGTAAACTTTAGCATCTGCACTGTCAATGAATTCAGCAATATGAATAGGGTTTGTAACCGCTGGTTCATTCTGCCATTGTATTGATACTATTGCATCTTTCATAATGTTTACGTTGATGTCAGTCAATGTTTTAAAACTCTTGTTAAACATTTCTAACTTTTTACCTGCGTCAAAGTCATCGTTATTCACAGTTTGTAAAAGTCTTTGTTCTTCAAATGTTTTAATTGCCATTTCTGTAAAAGTCTTATAATTAATAGGTTTCAGTGTTACTGTAAATCCATCAATGTGAATTATGTCTTCAAACACTGCGGCAAGATAAGTGTCAATTAATATCTTGCAATCTATTTCATAAGATTTTTCAATCTTGGTATTAGGTATTGTTACGTTTACTTCTAGTTTTTCACCAAAGGTAGCCATTCTAATTGCGACAAGTAAACAATCTAAATCAACTGACGGTACTGCCCAAGCATTTTTAATATTTGGAGCACAACTTTGTATCACGTCAACAACTGATTGGCCGTTTAAAAGTGCATCAGGTGTCTTGAACGTAAGTTCATCCTTGGCCGTCATAGAGTAGATTGGTATTTCTCCGTTCTCAGGCATATCAATAGCACCATTGGGATACCAACGTCCTTGACTAGGCAACTTCAGATAGATCTTAGGCTGTCTAAAGTGTTTCTGTAACGGATTTTGTCCCAAAGGTTGAATCGGTGTTCCTGCCTGTGGTACATTATTTTTATCCATCTTTTTCTCCTGCTAAATAAGTGTATTAGCATTAGTATTTATAGAGTCTAATTATATGGGTATTTAATTAATGGCAGTTGAAGTAAACATTCCAGGAGTCGGCAACGTTATAGCCAAAAACGCGGCAGAAGACAGCACTTTACAGGAAATCCTGAAAGCACTACGTGGTCGTGGTGGCGGAGGAGGATCTGGTGGTGGTGCTGGTCCAGGCGGCGGTGCTGGTGGAATAGGCCCTACAATGAAGAAAGCCAATAAAGAAACTGGCGATTTCAGTAAAAGCATTGCAGAAACCACAACATTTGTTGATGATTTTGGAAAAGGTATAACAAAAGCAACCAAAGGATTACTAGGATTTGCCGGTGATCTATTAGGATCAGCATACGATTTTGGAGAAACATTACTGTTCACTGGTAACAGAATGAGTGATCTAGCAAGTGCTATACCGCTTGTTGGAGGTCCGCTAGGATCATTGGTTGGATTAGCAGAAGGACTTGTAGATAATTTTAGAAACTTATCAGAATCAGGAGCAGGTTTTGGTAATAATATATTCAACATTGCCAGAGCGGCCGCTAAGGCGGAAATGCCATTGGGTATGTTTGCAGACATGGTAGCAAGTAATTCAAATGAATTGTCAAGGCTAGGAGGCAGTGTTACAGAAGGTGCTAAACGTTTCGGAAGAATCAGTAAAAATTTAAGAACAAGTGAACAGGATTTCTTAGGCATGGGTTACACCATGGAGGGTGTTAATGAAGGCTTAATTGCATACACCGAAGAAATGGCAAGAAGTGGTAGACTACGTGGAATGAGTGATGCACAACTTACACAAGGTGCAGGTATCTACTTAACGGAACTTGACAAGTTAGCAAAAGTCACAGGTATGACTCGTAAAGAGGCAGAAGCGGCTAGGGTGCAACAGCAAGGTGATGCCAGAATGAGAAATATGATCAATAAGTTAGAAGGCCAAGCACGAGAAAACTTAACAAACAGTCTAGCATTCTTAGACAATAAAGTGCCTGGACTTTCTGATGCATTTAAAGATTTGGCAGACGGCGCCGCACAAACTGAAGAAGGTATGATGTTAATGGCAATGGGCGGTGATGAGTTTGTTAAACTTGCACAAGAAATGGCGGCAGGTGATCTTGATCCTGCAGAACTAAACAATAGATTAATGGAACTTGCTCCACTTATTGAAAAGAATACAAAGAATATGAGTGCCGCACAGTTAACAGCATTGGAACAAACAAATCCTGCTTTATACAAAATTTTAAGTAGTAACTCAGACCTATTAGCATTGACTGAAAAAGATGCAGAAAAGATAGCAAAAGAAAATGCAGAAAGAGATAAAGTTACACAGTCCCTAGCACAGGTAGAACAAAACCTTGCAAAGATTAGAGGTAACTTGTTTTCATCATTTTTAGAAAGCGATATATTTAAAATGGTCACTGATGCACTGGGCGAATTAATGCCTAAGACTGAAGATGTTAGTGCGATGATGGAAAAATTAAGTCCTTATGTAGAAGAAGTGATAGAAAGTTTTACAAAATTTGTAAACGATTTTATTGCAGATCCTAAAGGAACATTTGATAAGATTATAAGCAACATAAAAGAATATGTAGGTAATTTCTTTTCAAGTATGTTTGATGGACTAGGAACAAAGATAGCAACAGGTATTTTAGCAGGACTATTGCTAATGGTAACAGGGGTTATTACAGGACCATTCTTAGCCATTGGTGCAGGATTGGCATTAATTTTTGGTGCAGACAAAATATTAGAACTGGGTAACAAATATGTTTGGGAACCAATTAAAAGTATGTTCAGTTGGCTAGGAGATTGGTTTGGAAGTTTATGGGAATCAATAAAAGGTTTTGGAAGTAAACTAAATCCATTTAATTGGTTTGGTGGAGATGATGACGAACAGGATAAAAAAGTAGCAGAAGCATACGAACCTGATGCTCCTGCAATCAAAAAAGCATCAATGAATGTGCCAGATTCTGATGATGCTGTTACCAAAGTAGCAAAAGAAGATGTTGATGAGGCACTCAAAGCCTCACAAGAAAATGATAAGAAGGTCAAAGAGCAGGCCAATAAGGCAATGGCAGATTCAGATAAGGCGGTAAATAATACTGATGGCGGTAATATGCAACTAGCACTTTTACAAGAACAAAACGAATTGCTACGTGCATTGTTAAGAACAACAAAGAGTAATACTTCGGATATGTATTCGAGTGCATAAGGAATAAAATGAGTTGGAAAAGATATTTTACACCAGTTGAACAGGGCACAGGAACTGGTAACAATTACAGTCCTATAAATGGACGTGGGCAAGGACCAGGACCTGCAAGGTCAAACTATTCATCTTATCTTCCTGATGTGTATGTTGGAAGTCCTAACCGTATTGAAAGATACGGACAATATAATGTTATGGACAATGACAGTGAAGTAAATGCCGCATTGGATATACTTGCAGAATTTTGTTCTCAACAGAATGAACAAAACAACACATCATTTAAGATTAACTTTAAACAACAAGCAACAAATTCAGAAGTAACTGTTTTACAGAAATACTTACAGCAATGGTGTAAATTAAACGATTTTGGAACAAAGATGTTCCGTATATTAAGAAACGTATTCAAGTTTGGTGACGCTTTCTTTATTAGAGATCCAGAGACTAAAAAGTGGTTTCATGTTGATCCTGCAAAAGTAACACGTATTATTGTTAATGAATCAGAAGGAAAGAAACCAGAACAATACATTGTAAGAGATGTAAATCTTAATTTTAGAGAACAGGTTGCAACAACACCTTACACAACAAACGGCAACGTTACCGGCGGTGGCGATGGTTACTTAACAGGTGGTGTAAGAGGAATGGTTGGTAATGCACAATCACAAGCAGGAAGTAGATTTGGAACTGAACAAAGAGAAGTTGCCATTGATGCGGAACACATTGTACATCTAAGTTTAAGTGAAGGATTAGACAATAACTTTCCATTTGGTAATTCACTATTAGAAAGTATTTTTAAAGTTTATAAACAAAAAGAATTATTAGAAGATGCAATTATAATCTACAGAACACAAAGAGCACCAGAACGTAGAGTGTTTTACATTGACGTAGGTAATATGCCATCACACTTGGCAATGCAGTTTGTGGAACGTGTTAAAACAGAAATACACCAAAGACGTATTCCTAGTGCGGCTGGTGGTTCAACAAATGTTATTGACAGTGCATACAATCCATTATCAACAAATGAAGACTACTTCTTTCCGCAAACAGCAGAAGGTAGAGGTTCTAAAGTAGAAACATTACCAGGTGGTACTAACCTAGGTGAGATTGATGATCTAAAATACTTTACTAACAAATTAATTAGAGGCTTACGTATTCCTAGTTCTTATTTGCCAAGTGCGGCACAGGATGAAGGACAGAGTCAGTTTAATGATGGTAGAGTAGGTACAGCATATATCCAAGAATTAAGATTTAACAAATATTGTGAACGTTTACAAAACCTTGTAACAGAAGAGTTTGATCAAGAATTCAAACGTTACTTGATGGAAAAAGGTGCAAATGTTGACTTTGCAATGTTTGATTTAGAATTACAGACTCCACAAAACTTTGCAAGTTATAGACAAAGTGAATTAGACAATCAACGTATTGGAACATTTACACAGATACAAGCGATTCCTTTCATTTCAAATAGATATGCAATGAAACGTTTCTTAGGTATGTCAGCAGAAGAACTAGCAGAGAACGAACGTTATTGGAGAGAAGAGAATGATGAAAATCTTAAATCTCCTCCAACAGACGCCGCAGGTGAAATGCGTGGCGTTGGTGTAAGTGGAGCAGGTATAACTGCCGACTTAGGTGGCACTGAAGAAGTTGATCCAGAAGCAGAGCCAGATCCAGTAGCAGGCGGTGAAGCGACTCCACCAGATACAGCAACTGGTACCCCACTAGGTGGTGGCGGTGGCACTACTCCACAGCAATAAGGCTAAATAATTATATGATACTGCGAGAGTTATTTTATTTTGATAAAGAATCACTGGAACCAATAGAAGATAAGTCCTATGATGCTTCTATGGATGACAGTATCATGAAGAAAAGCGACACAAGAAAGACACGCCTTACTTTACGTCAAATCAACAAGGCG
>Ga0066364_10000412_pt1 | contig 10031 bp, 12 predicted proteins | sample Knorr_S7_td_Surf_FD_70970 | JGI IMG/M metagenome (GOLD analysis project Ga0066364, IMG submission 70970) | Marine microbial communities from Southern Atlantic Ocean transect - Knorr_S7_td_SurfaceA_ad_6m_LV_A | ecosystem: Environmental > Aquatic > Marine > Oceanic | place: Southern Atlantic...
CTGCAATTATAATTCTTACGAGAGAAATTTTAGTTTCTGGTTTGAGAGAGTTTTTAGCAAAAGGAAGTATTACAATGCAAGTGACAAGTTTATCAAAACTGAAAACTGTTATTCAAATGACAGCTATCGCTATTTTACTTACAGGGGACATAGGAAATAAAATTTTTAATTTTCAAGATTATAATGCTCAAACTATAGGTATTATTTTATTATGGTTGTCAGCTTTTCTTACTTTATACACTGGGTATGACTACTTTAGAAAAGGAATTGATCATGCCATCAATGAGGACAATAAAGGCTAAGCTGCAGAGTCTTTTCTTACCAAATTTTGATAGGCTTCGTTAAGCTCAGTTATTGTACTACAGACTTTAAATTTATAGTCTGCAATTTGAGAGACTGGTGTGACCTCAGCTGCGGTTCCAGTCAAAAAGCAGCCATCAAAGCTAGCCATTTCCTCAGGTTTAATTTTTCTCTCTTTAACTATTATCCCTTTTGACTTTGCAATTTTAATTACTTCTCTTCTTGTTATTCCATCCAAAAATGAATCTGGAACAGGTGTATGAAGCTCTCCAGAATTGCTTTTAAAAAAAATATTAGCTCCAGTCGCCTCAGCTATATTGCCTTCGTAATCAAGCATAAGAGAGTCTGTAAAACCTTTGGCTTCAGCATCATGCTTAGATAAAGTACAAATCATATATAATCCAGCAGCTTTTGTGTCCCATGGAATAGTGTTTGGCGCAGGTCTTCTCCATTTTGAAATATCCAATTTAATACCATTTAATTTTAGCTTTGGATCAAAATAAGAACCCCATTCCCAAGTAGCAATAGCAACATGTATTTTATTTTTTTGGGCTGAAATTGCCATCATCTCACTTCCTCTCCAAATTAAAGGTCTAACGTATCCATTTTGTACTTTTTGTATATTAACAATACTTTTGCAAGCTCGATTTATTTCCTCCTCGCTATATGGAACTTTAATTCCCATCCTTTTAGCTGAGTAAAATAATCTTGAGGTATGTTCCTCTAATTTAAAAATTTCACCCTCATAAACTCTTTCACCTTCAAAAACACAACTAGCATAATGTAATCCGTGATTGAGTATGTGTATATTTGCATCTTTCCAATCTACAGCTTTTCCATTAAACCAAATTTTGCCCGATCTTTTATCGTAAGGTATGCTTTCCATTTGTGTAAATATATAGATTTTTAATTTATAAAAAAGTATATTCCTTAAAAGGATAAGTCAATATAACTTACCATTATGAAAGATTTATTATATCTTAAAGATGATCAAATAAAGGAATTTATTCAATTATTATATTATGCTTATAGAGAAACCTTTTCAGACCCAAGAGATATACTTTCAAAAAAATTTTTTGGACCGGCACATCTTAGAGCTTTACACTTAATTGAGGGAAATCCAGGTATTAATTTAGGTGAGTTAATTTTCAAATTAAAAGTTACAAAACAAAGTCTCAATAGAGTATTAAGAGATTTAATAAAATCTAAAATGATTAAACAGATAAAAGATGAAAATGATACGAGAAAAAAAAATTTATTTTTAGATAAAGAAGGAAAAATTTTCTTTGACATGGTTTATAGTTCTCAAAAAACTAGAATATTCAATGCCTTAAAAAACTCAAGCTCAGACTCTGTAATAAAATTTAAAAACGTTTTAAAAAGAATAATTGATGGAAAATAATAATTATCATATTTTGATCGTTGACGATGATGATAGAATAAGAATACTTTTAAAGGATTACTTATCTGAAAAAAAATATACAGTTTCAACAGCTGAAAATGCTGAACAAGCAAAAAATAGATTGAAATATTTTAAGTTTGATCTACTTATTTTAGATGTGATGATGCCTGGACAAGACGGGTATGCTCTAACTAGAGATATAAAAAAAAAAATTGATGTGCCTATAATTTTACTTACAGCTAAAGGTGAAGTCGAAAATAGAATAAAAGGTTTAGAATTAGGAGCAGATGATTATATTGGAAAACCATTTGAGCCAAAAGAGTTACTGTTAAGAATAAAAAATATAATTAAAAAAACTAGCAAAATAGACTTAGAAACTAAGCAGAAAATAGGACAAGCAGAAATAGATTTAAATAAAATGATTATTAATTTTGAAAATAAGTCTATCAAAATTAATAATTCAGAAAAAAAAGTTTTGATTGAAATGCTCTCAAGTCCAGGAAAAACTTTTTCAAGAGAAAAAATCGGAAAAATTTCAGGAATTACTCAAGAGAGATCTATTGATGTTATGATAACGAGACTAAGACAGAAAATTGAAGTCAATCCAAAAAATCCAAAATTTTTACAAACTATAAGAGGTTCGGGATATGTTCTCTGGATTGAATAAATTTATTAAACTTGTTTTGCCAAAAAGACTTTTTTACAGAGCTCTAATAATTGTTGCTGCGCCTACTATTATCTTACAAGTAATTATTACAATAGTTTTTTACGATAGTATTTGGATTAAAGCTAATAAGAATATAACTAGATCGTTAGTTGCCCAATTGAAAGCAATTGAGGAAGTCTATCAAAATGATAAAAAAAATCTTGATTTTTTTACGGATAGTTACAAGAATAATTTTAATTTTGAAATAGGTATAAGTAAAGAAGTCTTGCCAAATTATTCTGGTGAAAGAAGATTTAGTCCTATGGACCGTTCATTAAGAAGAGAATTGAAATCGACTTTTGGAAATAATAATTATTCGTTTAATACTTCAAAATTTAAAAAGGCGGTTGAAATTAAAATTAAATCAGAAGGTGAAGTTTTAGAATTTCTTGTTCCTAAAGAAATGGTATCTACATCCTCTGTAAGATTATTTGTTTTATGGACCACTTTACCGTCAATAGTTTTAATCGTTGTTGCTTTAATCTTTTTAAAAAATCAAACCAGACCATTAGTGAAATTGGCAAAAGCAGCTGAAAAATTTGGCAAAGGAGACTATGTGAATGATTTTAGACCTTCAGGCGCTTTGGAAATTAGAAAAGCTGCATATGAATTTGATAGAATGGCTAAAAGGATCAATCGACATTTAAATCAAAGATCAGAAATGTTGTCTGGTATAAGTCATGACTTGAGAACACCTTTAACTAGATTGAAGTTGCAATTAGAAATGCTGAGTCAAAAAGATATTTCCCGACAAATGTCTAAGGACATTGATGAAATGGAAAAAATGCTTCATGACTATTTGCAATTCGCAAAAAATCAGACTCAAGAAAAAGTGATTAAAATAAATTTAGCAAATCTATTAGAGGAGATTAAGCAAAATTTTTTAGGAAAAAACCTCGAAATAAAGAGCCAAGATGAAATCATCTTTAGAGGCAGATACTTGGCCTTAAAAAGGTCTTTTGAAAATATAATACAAAACGGGCTTGTTTATGGTTCAAATGTGATGGTAAATGTACAAAAAAGTTCAAATCTCATATTTATAATTTTTGAAGACGATGGGCCAGGCATTCCTGAGGAAGATTACAAAAATGTTTTTAAACCTTTTTTTAGGTTGGATAAAAGTAGAAGTTTAAACAATTCAGGAGTTGGTTTAGGTTTGACTATTGTTGAAGATATTATTAATTCTCATGGCGGAAGTGTGTCCTTGGCAAAGAGCAAATTAAAAGGATTGTCGGTTAAGATTTCTTTACCTTTCTAGTTTTTTTATTTTTTTTCAATTGTTTAATTATTAAATCTTGCTTTTGAACAATTTTTTTGAGTACTTCAAATTCCTTTCTAGAAACAAGTTCAAGTTTATTGATTATTTTATCTTTTTTAAATCTTAAATCATCAGATAGCTCTTTTTGAAAGTCTTTTGATGTAAGGATGCTCTTTTCTAATAAATTGGATATGCTTTTTAAAATTTTTTCAGAATTGTTCATTCCGCATCTTATTTGATAGATATGTTAATTTCAAATATGATATAAAGAATCATGTATACCCACAATTTAGACCCAATAATGATTGATTTTGGGTTAATTACAATCAGGTGGTACTCAGCGGCTTATATTTTTGGAATATTATTAGGGTGGTGGTACGGTAAAAGAATTATATTAAAAATTTCTAATATTGATCATAAAATATATTTAAAATTTTTTGATGATCTGATTACATATATCATTATCTCAATGATTATAGGAGGTAGATTGGGATATATAATTTTTTATAATATTGAGTTTTATATAGATAATCCTATAGATGTATTCAAGATATGGAAAGGTGGGATGTCATTCCACGGCGCTTTAATTGGAATTATTTTTGGAACTTATTTGTTTTCTAAAAAAAAGGGTTTAAATACTTTTTTATTTCTGGATATTATAGCTTGTGTTGCTCCTATAGGTTTATTTTTTGGTAGGATAGCAAATTTTATTAATGGCGAATTAGTTGGTAAAGTTACTAGTGTGTATTGGAGTGTAATATTTACAAATTTTGATGACAATCTAAGGCACCCTTCTCAGCTGTATGAAGCCTTTCTTGAAGGAGTAGTTTTATTTTTTGTAATGAATTTTATTTTGCTTAATAAAAATTATAAAGTCGGACATTGTTCATCTTTATTTTTAATTTTTTACGGAATTTTTCGCATATTTTCTGAATTCTTTCGAGAACCTGATGTACAACTAGGATATATTTATGAGATTCTAAGTATGGGAATGATTTTGAGTTTATTTATGATAATTGCTGGTTTAATTATTTATCTTAAAAAAAATGAAAAAAAATCTTGAAGATTTTAATTTTAAACACAATACAACTATTCCAGTTGACGAATTTATTGATAGATCACTTTATAAGCCCGATATTGGTTACTATATGAGAAAAGTTCCATTTGGGAAAAGGGGAGATTTTATTACTGCTCCGACTATCTCTAACTTATTCTCTGAAATTATTGCAATCTGGGTTGTTTCTTCTTGGGAAAAATTAGGCAGGCCTAGCAAATTTAACTTTGTAGAACTTGGACCTGGAGATGGAAGTTTAGCAAAAGTTTTAATAAAAACTTTTAAAAAATTTCCAGAGCTAGATAAGGCAATAGAATTTTTCTTATACGAGAAAAGCAAATATTTAATCAAAATTCAAAAAAAAAAATTAAAGGGATTTAAAGTGCGATGGCTTCAAAATTTTAGTAAAATTAAAAATGGCCCTATCATATTTTTTGGTAATGAGTTTTTCGATGCCATACCAATAAAACAATTTTTATATCATGATAAAATACTATTAGAGAAATGCTACAAAATTAATTTAAGATTTCATTTAAGAGAAATTTATCGAGAAGCAAAAAAAGAAGACATAGAAAAAATTAAACTATTTAAAATATTTAAAGGCCATAAATTTATTGAATTTCCTAAATTGGGAATTTCTGAATTAAGCAAAATGATAAAAAAGATCAAAAACCTATCGGGGGGTATTATGCTTATAGATTACGGATATTTAAATGTTAAAAATAAAAGTACGATACAAGCAGTAATGAAAAACAAAAAAATCAAAATAGAACAACTTCCCAAAAATCTTGGCAAGGCTGATATTACTTCTCTAGTAAATTTCAAACTTTTAAAAGAGTATTTTCTTAAAAGCGATCTTAAAGTTAAAAAAATAGTTTCACAAAAATTTTTTTTAGAAAAGATGGGTATTATCGAAAGAGCTAAAATATTAGAGAAGAATATGTCAAATAAGGAAAAAGAATACATGTCTTTTACATTACAGAGGCTTTTAAATAAAGATTTAATGGGTGACTTATTTAAAGTCATATTTGCTTTCAAATCAAATAATAATAACTTTCTGGGATTTAAGTAATGTATTTTTCTAAAAAATTAGACCAATTCAAAGAAGTAAGACACTGCTTTTTTTCAAGAAAAAATGGATTCTCAAAGGGAAAATACAAAGGATTAAATTGCGGTAGAGGTTCAAAAGATAATCAAAAAACCATTCAAAAAAATCTTAGATACGTTGCAAAAAAAATGAATGTAAAAAAAAACAATCTGATTCTCATGCATCAAACACATAGCAACAGAGCTATAGAGATCAAAAAAACTAATCTTAAAACAAAAAAATATTCAGATGCAATTTTTACTAAATTAAGGGGCTATGCCTTAGGTGTAGTTACGGCAGATTGTGTGCCTATTTTAATTTACGATAAAAAAAATAAAGTTATTGGTTGTATACACGCTGGCTGGAGAGGTGCTTTCTCCGGAGTTATCAAAAATACAGTTTCAAAAATTAAAAAAGTAAGTTCTAATAATGATATTCATGCAAGTATTGGCCCGTGTATCGGTAAGACTAACTATGAAGTAGATTTATCTTTTTTTAAAAAATTCATTAAAAAATCAGAAAGATATAAGCAATATTTTAGTTATAAAAGTCCAAAAAAAAAATTATTTAATTTAAGAAAATTTGTTGCAGATCAGCTTTTAGAGTTAAAAGTGAGAATTGATCATGTAAATCATGATACTTTTAAAGAAAAGGATAACTTTTTTAGTTTCAGAAGGTCTGTAATTCTTAAAGAGAATGATTATGGGAGGTGTATATCAGCTATTTCATTAATTTAGATTAAATTTGAAAACTCTAAAAAATAATTGTATATATAGTTACATTTCATGAAAATTTTATCTGGAACTAGCAATCTTAAGCTTAGCAAAGATATTTCGAAGAACCTTAAACTTAAATTAATAAATACAAATATAAGAAGATTTGCTGATGGTGAAATTTATATAGAGATAAACGAAAATATTAGAGGTAACAGTGTCTTTGTTATCCAATCTACATCAAATCCAGCTAACGATAATATTATGGAACTTCTCTTAGTTATAGACGCATTGAAAAGGTCCTCTGCAAAAACTATTACAGCAGTAATACCTTATTTTGGTTATGCGAGACAGGATAGAAAAGTTGCTCCTAGAACTTCTATATCAGCAAAAGTAGTTGCAAATTTAATTTCTAATGCAGGAGCAACTAGAGTTGTTACGGTAGATTTGCATGCCGGGCAAATTCAAGGTTTTTTTGATATGCCAGTTGATAATTTATACACCGCACCTCTTTTCGCAAAGTATATAAAGAGGAAATTAAACTCAAAAAAATTAATATGTGTTTCACCAGATGTTGGAGGTGTTGCAAGAACTAGAGCTCTAGCAACAAGGATTAAAGCAGATCTAGCCATAATTGATAAGAGAAGACCAGCGCCAGGAAAATCTGAAGTAATGAACATAATCGGAGACGTAAAAAATAAAACTTGTATTATTGTTGATGACATCATTGATAGCGGCGGAACTATTGTTAATGCCGTCGATGCTTTAAAAAAAAAGGGTGCGAATGAGGTATATGTATTTATTACTCATGCAGTTTTGAGTGGAGATGCAGTAAAAAAAATTAAAAATTCAAAAATAAAAAAATTGATAATCACTGACACAATTGAAAATGCCCAAAAAATTAAGAATAATAATAAAATTGAGGTGTTATCTATTGCCTCATTAATGTCAGAAGCAATAAAAAGAATAGCTAATTCAAATTCAGTATCAGATTTATTTAATTAATACTTGTTTTAGTGAAGATCTTGAGTTATATACCCCTCTTTATACATTTATGAGCAATCTAAAAGCAATTAAAAGAGAGAGCCTAACCTCAGGCTCAAATAATAAACTAAGAGCGGATGGTTATATACCAGCAATTTTGTATGGTGGCAAAGTCCCAAATCAAAATATTTCCGTGAGCAAAAAAGAGATAAGCAATATTATTAATTCGGATACGTTTTTATCAAAAGTATTGGAATTAGATGTTGATGGAAAAAAAGAAAAGGTTATTCCAAGAGAAGTAGCTTACCATGTTGTTTCGGAGGAACCTATTCATATTGACTTTATGAGAATTGTTTCAGGTAAACTAATCATTTTAGAAATTCCAGTAAAATTTATTAATCACTCGGACTCTCCAGGACTAAAGCGAGGCGGTGTATTAAACATAGTTAGACGAAAAGTTGAATTAAAATGTCCTGCTGAAAATATACCGGATGAGATTATTTTTGATTTAACAGGTAGTGATATAGGAACAAGTATTAAAATTTCATCCGTTAAACTACCGGAAAATGTTATTCCGACAATTACTGACCGTGATTTCGTAGTTGCTACAGTAGCAGCGCCTACAGTTATAAAAGAACCTGAGAAACCATCAGAAGAGGCTGCAGCTGAGGGAGCTGAGGGTGAGGCTCCAGCGGAGGGTGCAGAAGCAACAGCTAAAGAAGGAGAGGCACCTAAAAAAGATGACAAAGCTAAAGAAGGTACAGCAGACAAAAAAGCAGAAGACAAAAAACCCGCTGAAAAAAAATCACCTGAGAAAAAATAATTAATATGCTATTACTAGTTGGATTAGGAAATCCAGGATCGAATTATACTAACACTAGACATAATATTGGTTTTAGAATCATAGATGCGATAAACTCTCATTTTAAACTTTCAAAACAAAAACCGAAGTTCAAAGGTCTTCTTACTACAGGGAATATCGAAGAGAAAAAGATTTACGCAATCAAACCTTTAACATTTATGAATAATTCAGGGACTGCAATAAAAGAGCTAATAGATTACTTTAAAATTGATGCTAAAGATGTAATAGTTTTTCATGACGACATGGATATTGATTTTGGAAAAATAAAAGCAAAATTTGGCGGGGGTAGCGCAGGACACAATGGGATTGAGTCAATCGATAAATTTATTGGAAAGGATTATTCTAGAGTGAGAGTTGGTATTGGGCATCCAAAGCAAAAGAAGAAAGTAAACAATCATGTGCTTGAAGATTTTAAAGAGGATGAAGAAGAAAAAATTAATGAGATTACTGAGAATATAGTTAAACAAATTCCTACTTTAATAGATAAAAAAATAGATTTATTTTCAAGTAAAGTTAATCAAAATCTTAATGGGATTTAAATGTGGGATTGTTGGGCTACCTAACGTAGGTAAGTCAACTTTATTCAATGCTCTTACAGCTTCAAAAAATGCTGAGGCAGCTAATTTTCCTTTTTGCACAATTGATCCAAATATTGGTGTTGTTGACGTTATTGACGAAAGATTAGATCAGTTGTCAAAGCTTTCAAATTCAAAGAAAAAAATTTACACCAATATTACTTTTGTTGATATTGCCGGTTTAGTCAAAGGTGCATCAAAAGGTGAGGGTCTTGGTAACAAATTTCTGTCACACATTAGAGAAGTAGATGCTATAATTCATTTAGTTAGGTGCTTCGATTCAGAAAAGATTACTCACGTTAATTCAAAAATAAGTCCGTCAAATGATTTAGAGACTATCAAAACAGAAATAGTTCTATCTGACCTTGATGTTGTTCAAAAAAAACTTGAAAAAGGTAAAAAAAAACTACTTACAGATAAAGAAATAAAAATTTTAGAAAATACATTAAATCAACTTGACAAAAATCAAAAGGTGGATGTTAACAATGAAGAAGAAAAATTTTTATCTAGTATAGGTTTATTAAGTATTAAACCTAAAATAATTGTATGTAATATAGATGAGGAGAATTTGTCCATAGGAAACCAATATACTGATGAAGTGAAAAACAAATACCCTGATGAAAAAATAATCAATATATGTGCCGACATAGAAGATCAACTTTCGGGTTTAGATAAGAATGAAAAAGAAGCTTTTATGCAAGATATTGGTTTGAATAAAACTGGACTAAAACAATTGATCAAAGAGGGATATGATCTATTAAGATTAGATACTTTTTTTACTTCAGGTCCAGAGGAAAGTAGAGCTTGGACAATAAAAAAAAATACTCTCGCGCCAAAAGCAGCTAGTGTCATTCATACAGACTTTGAAAAAAATTTTATTAGAGCAGAAGCTGTATCTTGCGAAGATTTCATAAAATATGGCAGTGCAGAAAAATGTAAAGAAAATGGAAAATTAAGAATTGAAGGAAAAGACTATATTGTTAAAGATGGTGATGTTTTATACTTCAGAGTCAATCCTTGACCATATTTTTTTCATGCTCAAGTAAACTAATATTGTTAAAAGCACTAAATAAATAATTACCTTAACACC
>Ga0066364_10000417_pt1 | contig 10012 bp, 9 predicted proteins | sample Knorr_S7_td_Surf_FD_70970 | JGI IMG/M metagenome (GOLD analysis project Ga0066364, IMG submission 70970) | Marine microbial communities from Southern Atlantic Ocean transect - Knorr_S7_td_SurfaceA_ad_6m_LV_A | ecosystem: Environmental > Aquatic > Marine > Oceanic | place: Southern Atlantic ocean...
TTAATTTTTTTTTTTTATTTCTGCTTTCCATAAATTCGTGATTTACATATTTATCTATTTCATTTTTATAATCTGGAACTAATTCTCTGAAAGCATCAAAATAATCTTCCAAAACAAAAAAGGCATTATTTTTGAAACTATTAGTACCTAAAAATAAAAATCTTTTTTTCTCCATTATATTTATTAATGCTTTAAGTGACATTCCCCAACACAAATTAGAATAGTGATAATTTGTTCTATTAAAATTGTTTATATAAGGAACTGTAATTTTATATTTTGAACCGAATAGAGGATTATATTCTGCAACACATATTTTTGAAAACTTTTCTGGTAACTGTTTTAAGATCCAATAATCAATACCATCAATATCAATACTAAATAAATCTAAATTTTTGTTGAAACCATTTTCTTTTAAAATTGGACATACATTCTCGGGTGTTACATAATCTTTTATAATTTTTAACCTTCCTTTCCACACTTCCAATTCATCATCTAAATTTTCTTTATCGATTGTTCCATCAATAATTAGTCCATGAGAATTAGTTGTCTCATATAAAAAACGGGTGTTCGCTTCCTCGTAATTTTCTACTCCTATTTCCACATACAAAGGATTGGGTATTTTTAATTTATAAAGAAAAAAATCAATAATTCCATCCTCACCATTCTGAGAAAAAATTTTGAATTCTGCTTGATTAATATTTTTAAATTTATCGTAATTAATTTGCCTCATTAATAGACTTTTTTTTCCAGATAATGATATAGATTTTAATAATTTTTTTGAGTTCGGATTTTTGAACAATTTTTTCAAAAATTTTGAGATCATATTTTTAATACTGTTTCTAATAATTTTTTAAAAAAAAATTTATTTGTTTTAAAAATGTTATAACTTACCCATTTATCATATTTTAGATCTGGTTTAATGACTTCAGGATGGATGTTATTAAAATTCATTTTATAAGGTTTAATATCTGTAAACCAGTCTTTATATTTAATTTTAGTGTGAGTTGCCTCTTTAACAAATCCAATATTTTGTATTAAATTTTTTTTTGGAATTATTGATAATTTTTCTTTATGCCAATTTGATAGCATCCAGGTATAATCCCATGCCTGTATTTTTTTTTTAAAAAGATCGTTAAAAATAGTTTTCCAATAAAGTACAAATGACCTATTATTTAGAATTTTACGCAAAAATTCTTCGTTAGTTTTAGTTTTCAATTTTTTAAAGTCATCATCAAAGTCAATAATTGATCTCCTCCAAGTGGCATATCCCCAACAAAAACAATAATTAGAAAATTTATAATTAGCACCATTTATCTTTTCATTTAAAAATGATGATCCACAAATTTGAGAAATTTTTTTATTGTTTCTGTATTTGATTAGTAATTTTGTACAAAATTCAAAAAAATCCTTACTTGGTAAGGTATCATCTTCTAGAACAATGCCTTCACTTTCTTTTTGAAAAAACCATCTTACAGATTTTTTATATGAATTATAGGAGTCCAAATGATGCTTCCTCTCTTTTTTAATAACTTTACATTTCCAGTTTATTGAATTTACAATTTTTTTTACTTTATTATTGTCTGAAATAAGTTTTTTATTATTAATTTTTGGAGGTCTATTTATTGAAATATAAATTTTTTCTGCTTTTATTTTTTTTAATACGTTAATTATTTTTTTTGTTGTATTAGGCTTTATATAAACTAACAGTAAAATTGGTGTTTTCAAATTATTACTTAACTTTTTTTAATTTTTTATTTAAGATTTTATATATACTATCACAATAATCCAAAGATTTACCTTTATGTGCAATATTGATAATTGTCATATTTTTATATAATTTAAGTACATTTTTTAATATTTTTTTTTCTGTAGAGTTATCTATCCCACTAAAAGCTTCATCTAATATTAATATGTCTGGTTTAAAAAAAATTGATCTTGCAATACCAAGTCTTTGAATTTGTCCTCCAGATAATTTAATTGCATTTTCTCCCACTGGAGAATTTAAAGAATTTTTTTGTTTTTTCACAAATTTTAACATTTCTACTGTTTTAAGAACTTCAAAAATTTCTGAATTTTTTTTTTTATTATCAAAACTTATGTTAAATTTTATTGTATCGTTAAAAATAAAGGTATTTTGAGAGACATAACCAATTTTTCTACCCCAGGTATATTTGTTAAAATTTATTGGTTTAAAATCTACTAAATAAGAACCATCGAAAGAAGTTAATAAACCAGACAAAATATCAACAAATGTGCTTTTTCCTGAGCCAGATTTGCCAATAATACCAATCTTTTCACCTTTTTTTATAGAAAAATTAAAATCACGTAAAATATAAGGGTCTTTTTTTGAGTATGAAAATCCAATTTTTTTTAGTTCTATCAAACTTGAAAAATTAATAATTTTTTTCTTTGTTATGTTTTTTTTTGAATAATTCAATTCTCTTGCTAAATTATCTATTGATACAAAATAAAATCTTATATTTTGTTGAGATAACATAATTTTATTTGTTGAGGGTATTAGTCTAATAGCAGCCACTGAAAATAATCCGAGGATAGTTATAACTTTAGCAAAAGATACACCTTTGATAATAAGAAAAAACATCATAATTGACAAAAATATCACAAGCAAAAGTTCAATGCTTAATCGTGGAATCACTTGAAATGTTAGGAATTTCCTTACATTTTTTGCATTTTTTTCAAAAAGTTTTTTAAAAAACATTAAAAAATAATTTTCTACACTGTTAACTTTAATCTCTCTTATGCCTGAAAAAGTTTCATTTGATGCGTTAATAATTTTTTCATCTAACAAAAATCTTTGATTACCAAGTTGTAATATCGTTTTTCTTGAAAGTTTAATATAGCTGATACAAAATATTATAAATAATAAGATAATTGAAAATGAAAAAATTCCAATTTGAGAAACTAAAAGTATTGCTATGCCAATAATTACAAGTAATTCTGTTGTTATATTTATAACTGGTATTAAAACACCATGAACAAAGTTCCCTGCGTCTTCTTTGATATTTCGTAAAATTTCTGAACTCTTTACTTGAAAATAACTTTCGTATGACATCATCAAATATTTATTAATTAGTTTATTTGAAATTTCAGATTGTAAAAACATTGAGTATTTAAATTGCTGATAATTTACGAAAATTAAAAAAATAAATTTTATGAAAAAAACACTACATAATAAAATTATGATAGAAATTATTTGTTCTAAATGAGTTAAATTTTTTAGAAAAACAAAATGCTGAGAAAATTGATTTAGATAATTTTCATTTTCTAATACTGAAATAATTGGTATTATTAAACCTATTGATAGGACCTCCAAAAGCATAACAATTATAATTAAAAAACTTAATAAAAATATTTTGCTAAGTCCAAATAATTTTATTATTGAAAAAAAGTTTTTTGTAAGTTTTCTAATATTATATTTTTTCTTCATCTATAAATTTAAATTTTTTTGAATTAATAAATTTTTCAATTTTAATTGTTAATTTTTTATGCACCTCTGGAGTAAATAATTTTAACCATCTTAGATATGCTTTGGGGCTTTGCGTTAATATGATTTCATTATTTGTTAATTCATCAGGATACATGTAAAATGCATTTAAATATCTCATATAGAAATATTCGGATATATCTTGTTTACTATAATTTATTTTTAAGTTTTTATAATTGATAATTGCTTGTTCATATTCATGTATATTTTTTGGATGATAGTTAAAATCGTAGCTAATATGTGGATTATTGATTGATGCATTGATGACAGGGATATTATAATAAGCATATTCCATTCCTATTGTACCATATACAGTCAGTACTAGATTTATACCCTCGGATATAAGTTGCTCATGCGATACCATAGGATTTACCAATCTAAATTTTTTGTATTTTTTTAAAAAATATTTTGCTGTATTTAAATTTTCTTTCTGATCCATTGGATGGAATTTAATATACCAATCATAATTTACTTTTTCTGATAATTTTCCTAAATAATCTATCCAATCATAAAAATCACTAAACAAAAGTCTACCCCATGCATTAGGAGCATCAGAAAAATGATGTGCAGCTATTAAACATTTAGTTTTATCATTATTTTCTACTACTCTTTTGATATTTTTAAACTCTCCAAATAATTTATTTGGTGGCAATAAACTTACTTTATTTTCTATAGTTTTCTCTCCGGAAAATTTTTGATTTAAAATTTTAGATGAGGCTTTATATTTTATTTTTTGCTCTTCATATGAAAATAATTTAAATTCTTTACTGTAATTCCTCATTTCGAAAGTGGTCAAATTATCTTTGTCATGACTATAGATAAAGCCGGGAGCAGCAGAGTATGTTGGTATATTTAGTTTAACAGATATTCTTAGAATTATTCCAAATTCATAAGTTGTGTGACTAATAATGGTTGCTTTTATATTATTAATTTTAAAATAATTTTCCCAATAAAAAAATAATGAAATTATATCTTCCAAAAATTTATGAAATTTTTTTTCGTTAATATTTATTGTTGGTAAATTATATTTTCTTAAATATGCATCATATATTAGGTCTCCAATATTAATATTTGATAGACTAATATTATAAATGTCTTCTTTTTCTTTAATTTTTTTTAATATATCCTTTTTTATTTTTATTATTTCAGCATGAGAAATATTTCTCTTTGGATAAACAAAATTGTCGACATTAAATGATTGGTATACTTTTAAGTAATCAAAATTTAAAATTTTTTTTATTTTAAATATGATTAAATTTACAATAGATGAGAAATACCTGGGATAAAATCCTTCAACTTGAGCATCAAATTTTTTTGCCAACACATTAGAAAGGTATGAATATATAATATGAGAGTCTCTCATATTGTTAATTTCTAAAAGAATTTTATTATTTGAATTTCTCTTAAATTTTTCAAATACCATCTTATTATGTCTTACAAATTCTTTAGTAATTTTTTTATATTGAAATTTTTTTTTTATATATGATTTGACTACCATTATTTTCAAATTTTATTTTTATTATATTTTTCTCACCAAAAAATTTTGTAATTTTATTTTGAGTTTTTTTGTTGGACAAAATTAAAAGAAAACCACCCTTTCCTGCTCCTAGCAATTTACCTCCATAAGCCCCCATGGAAATAGTTTTATTGTACATTTTATCAATTTTTGAATTTGAGATACTGTTTATTTTTTTTTTCAAAAACCATTGTTGGTTTAAAAGTTTACCTAAATATTTAAATTTAATTTTTCTACTTTTTAAAATTTTTATAAATTTATTTACTTCTAATTTCATAGAATTTAGATTTTGAATTTGATTTTTTGTTGGATTGTGTTGTTTTTTTAAAACATTATCAGCATTTCTTTTTTGGTTTGTATATAATAAAATAATGGAGTCTTCCAAAATCTTTCTATTTTTGTTAGCAATTTTTATTTTATTAATTTTAATTTTTCCATTTTTAAAAAAATCTATTTTGTTTAAATTTCCATATGAAGTTGAATAGTGATCTTGTCTTCCAATTCTTCTTTTTAAAAGATTAACTTCAATTTTTGATGCTATCTGTGCAACTTGTCTTTTTGACGTGTTTCTTCCTGAAAGTGCATATAATGCCTTGACCAAGCCTACTGTAAAAGCGCTTGATGAGCCAAGTCCTGTGCTAGCTGGAATATCTGCGAAAGATGATATTTCAATTGGATAATCTATTTTTAATAATTTAAGTGTTTCGCGGACAATCGGGTGATTTATATCTGAAATTTTATTTTTAAATTCAGACTGACTCCAATGTACTTTATATTTGTACTCTATAATGCCTGTTTGTTTTTTTACAAGCACATGCATGTGCTTGTTTATAGTTGTTGCTAATACATTACCATTAAATTTTTTATAAAAACTAGGTATATCAGTACCTCCACCACAAAAACTTATCCTATAAGGAGTTTTAGTTATAATCATAAATAATTTTATTATTTTATTTCTTTTTTAATGAAATCGCATATAGACAAGAGCCAAATATGATGCACCATTTCAACTATATTATATTTTTTGCTGTCAACCCATAGATTGATTAAACCCAATTTCTTAACTGAATTATTTTTGTTGAAACCAGTCAAAGTTATAGTTTTTAATCCCATCATATTAGCTTTTTTTACTCCATTTATAATGTTTTTTGACATACCACTACTACTAATCAATATAGCAACATCATTTTTTTTTCCGAAAGATTTAAAACACTCTGCTATCCAATTTTCATATCCATAATCATTTGCATAACAAGTTATTAGGTCAGCCTCATTGAAATTTATTGATCTAATTTTACAAACTTTTGTAAAATCAACAGATACATGGCTAGATATTGCGGCGCTTCCTCCATTTCCAACAAAAATTAACTTATTATTTGTCTTTTTCACTTTTAAAAAAATCCTAGAAATTCTAAGTAATTCGTTGCCATCAACTGAGTTTAATTTCTTAAAAATTAAATCATTGTAATTTTTAAAATATTTCATTTTTGTTTTTTTATAAATTTTTCTAAAATTACCTTATCTTTATAAGTATCTAATGGATACCATTTTTTAACCTCCACACATTTAAAATATTTTTTTTTAGTATTTAATATTTTATTAATTGTTGTCTTTTCAAATGACTCCTTATCACTCTTAATATAAGAAAAAATACTGTCATCTAAAATATAAAATCCTGCATTAATTGGGATAACAGCTTTTTTCTCAAGAAATTTAGTAAGAATATTTTCATTACTAAGATTTAGGCCACCATATGGAATTTTATAATTATAAGTACTGATGACATAGTTATTACTTTTTTTATTTTGTAAATTTTTTTTTAAACTAAAATCAACAAATGAATCTCCATAGGTAAATAAAAAATTCTCTTTTTTATTAATAAATTCTTTAGCTTTTAGCAATCTACCTGCTGTATCAGTATTTAAACCTGTGTATAAAATTTTTATTTTAAATTCTTTTAATTTTTCAGTGTACTTTTTTAGTTTATTAAACTTGTAACCACCTAGTAATATAAACTCTTTAATACCCTCTTGTTTACATTTAATCATTATTCTTTTTAAAATGCTAATCTTATCTATTTTAACTAGTGGTTTTAGTATTTTAATTTTTTTATTCAGGTTATATCTTGTACCAAATCCTCCACAAAGAATTAAGGCTTTCATATTTTATTAAGCTGTTTTATTAAAATTTTATGCCAATTTTTTTTATATCCCAGAGCCTTATCATCTATGAAAAGATCATATGATGGCTTATAAAATATTAATTCATGGTAATTAACTTCCCAACTTTTTAATTGAGATACAGTAAGTTTAAAATAATTCTTGTATATTTTTTTTTTATCTTCCTTATATCTTCCCATTCCTCTTGCAGTGAATATTTTTATGTAATAATTTTTTTTATATAATTCATTAATGATTTTTGCTGATTTTTTGATTAATTTTGATTTTTTATAATTTTTATTGACTGTTTTACAAATAACATTGTCGAGATCAAAACAAATAATTTTTTTCATTTTATTTATTTAAATTGTTGATAATTTAATGCATCAATTATTTAAATTATAATCTATTTAGTAATTATGACAAAATAATGGGGTTGTAAAATACAACCTGAAACTTGTTCATTTCCTATAATTTTGGTTGCTAGAGGTCTTTTTTCTTTTTTATTACTATCTGTGATAATTTTTTTGTTAAAATATTTATCTTTAATAATTTTAATTTTACATTTTGAATTAATTTTTTTTATATTACCGATAAAATAATCAAAAGAATGTATATTAAAAAATGAAAATGCTTTGGGATTACCATTTTTATCAAATTCCTCTGTAGCTTTTACGTTAGTATCTGACCACCAATTTTTGTTATAGACTAGCTGGATCTTGTAAGACACATCATAAAGAACAGTCCTTATTATAATTTTTTTCCTCGTAACTCGTATAATTTCTTTTAAAGGTTGTTTAATTTCATTTAAATGCAAAAAAACATTGCTACAAAATGAAATATCAAATTTATTTGTTTTAAATGGCAATTTATAAATATTTCCTTTTAAAAAAGAGACATTATTGTCATTCTTCCAAGCTTCCCTAGCTTTTTTTAGAAAAATTTCATAAGGATCTACTCCAGTATAAAAAAAGTTTTTTTTAACCCTTTTTTTAATGGATCTATAAAAGTGTCCCGATGCACAACCAACATCTAATATAGTATCATTTTCTTTAATAAATGGTTTAATAATATTAGTCATTGCTTTAGAAACTTCCATTTCAGGCGATTTTCCAATAGCTCTATCAAAATAAACTTTGGCATTGTTAATATTATTTTTATACTCGTTTAAACAAAGGCCATACTTATCAATAATAGAATTTTTTGAATTTTTTTTCATATTGAATTAATTAGCTCCCATTTGTTATTAATTCCAGACTTCCAAATTTCATGATTTCTATGTTTATTTACTATATCTTCAAATTGATCATTATCTAAATCTAAAAAATTAAGAACCTCTAAAAAATCATCAATTGGAAACTCGCTATCATATTTTCTTGCAAGTTCTATTCCTTCTTTTCTAGTCATTTGATTGTTTTGTATCATTCTACATGAATCTCTAGTTGCTCTACCAAAGCCAAATTTTATATATTGCATATAATAATAAAGACAATCAATTTTATCATCCAAACTATCAAAATTGGTGAATGTTCCTTTTGTTCTACCAGATGGAGCAGTTTTAAAATTTGGAATTTTCTCTTTTACAAATTGATAGTTTTCTAACATGCTCCATCTAAAAAAATAGCTAAAATAATAAGACGTTAAATTTTGTTTTTTAATAGTCTCCTCATTGGGATAAATATATGGAGATAAATCTTTCAGCTTAACTTCTTCATTTACCCAATTCTCAGGAAAATCTCCTATTTGATGCTCAATAACTTCTCTAATATCTCTTTTTTTTTCACTTTCTTCGTTTAATACTAACCCCCCATATTCACTTTCTCCATGTTCGGCATAAAAAACATTTTTAATATTATAGTTTAATGCAACTTGTACAGGACCAGCGTTTACTCCTGCATCCCAAGCCACTTTTGGATTTCCCCTTTCTATAAAAAATCTTTTGGATAATTTTCTTGAGATTGCCTGGTTAGGACTGATAAAGATTGAATCAAATCCCATTTTTGAGAGTTCATTTCTATTAAAATTGCCACATTCATTTAAAATTAATGGTGAAAAAGTAACCAAAAGAGGATTTAAATCGTATTCAAATTTTAATTTTAATGCAATTGATGTTGAATCTTTACCTCCAGACCATGGTACAACACAGTCATATAAAGATTTTGACTTCTTTGAGTCACTTTTAATTTTATCAACAATCTCTAGAAATTCTTTTTTTCTTTTATCCCAATCAATTAAATTTTTCTTTTCACTATGTATGCAAGCATTACAAATTCCTTCACTATTAAAAACAATTCTTGGTCTACTATCTGGCATTAAACATTTTTTGCAAAAATTGATCATTAAACTAATTTCTAACTTTAATATTACTTTCTTTTAAAAAATTTTTTGCAGATAGTATACTTTCCTCTGTGAAATGAAAAATATTTTGAGTACAAGCAGCCGAAACATCTGTTTTTAAAAATAAATCCAAAATATGTTGCCAATTTCCTGCTCCACCAAGAGCTAAGATAGGACAAGAAATATTTTCCGAAACTGACTTTAGTAAATTAAGATCATAACCTAATAAACTTCCATCACAATCAATGTTGTTTACAAGTATTTCTCCAATACCATATTTAAGAGCTTTTAAACTAAATTCAATTGGATTTTGCTCTAGGTCTATTTTTCCACTTTTTCCAAAAACAGAATAATTATTGCTGTTTAGTTTTTTACAATCAACAGATTGAATAATTGACTGATTACCATATTTCGAGGAGATTTTTTCAACAACAGACAGATTATTAATTATATTTGAACCAATTATTATCTTATCTGCTCCATATTTAAAATAAT
>Ga0066364_10000425_pt1 | contig 9951 bp, 9 predicted proteins | sample Knorr_S7_td_Surf_FD_70970 | JGI IMG/M metagenome (GOLD analysis project Ga0066364, IMG submission 70970) | Marine microbial communities from Southern Atlantic Ocean transect - Knorr_S7_td_SurfaceA_ad_6m_LV_A | ecosystem: Environmental > Aquatic > Marine > Oceanic | place: Southern Atlantic ocean...
ACCTTATCATATAGCTCAAAAACTTATTCGAGTGAACGTTTCAGACATAATTTCAAAGGGAGTTAAGCCAAAATATTGTTTATTCAATTTTTCGGTTGGTAGAAATATCGATCAAAAATGGATAAGTAATTTTATGAAGGGCTTAAAGTCTGATATTAATTTATTTAAGTTGAGTTTAATTGGTGGAGATACCACAAAAACTGAAGGTGAAACAGTTCTATCCCTCACAATTTTTGGCAGTTTGGTTAATAATAGATTTATAAGAAGATCTTCAGCTAAAAGTGGAGATTACATTTATGTTTCAGGAACAATTGGTGACTCCGCATTGGGTTTATTTTGTAGAAAAAAGAGAAAAATTAATATTTTAAAAAAACATAAAGATTATTTATTAAATAGATATTTAAAACCAAATCCAAGAATAGATTTAGTTAATTATATAAATAATAATGCTTCAGCCTCTACAGATATATCTGATGGTCTTTATAGTGATTTATTAAATATATGTAGAACTTCAAAATTAGGTGCGGATATTAATTTTAATAAAATTCCTATATCTAATTCCGCTAAAGTTATTTTATCGAAATATCCCAAATTAAAGGAACTGATTATAAATGGCGGTGATGATTATGAGTTATTATTTACCGGAAAAAAGGGTTTAGACAGAAATAAAAATATTACTGAAATTGGTAAAATGAAAAAAGGAAGAAACATAAATATAACTGATTTTGATGACATAACTAATTTAGATGGTTATAAGCATAAATTCTAGGAATGTTTAACTTGATATTTGGATTTTGTTTTGGCAATGTTCGTCAAAATCAAACTAGTTTTTTAATAATGTGGAGGAAATTATTATGGATATTATGCATCTAATTATTGGATCTGGAATTTTAGCTGTTCTTTATGGAATAATTACCTCTTTATCTGTTTTATCAGCAGATACTGGAAATGAAAAAATGCAAGAAATAGCAAAAGCCATTCAAGAAGGGGCTGGCGCATATTTATCTAGACAATATAGTACAATAGCAATTGTTGGCGTAGTAATCCTTATAATTTCATATTTCTTACTTGGTCTTGAGGTGGCGATTGGTTTTTTAATTGGGTCTGTCATGTCAGGTATAGCTGGTTATATAGGTATGTTAGTATCTGTAAGAGCGAATGTAAGAACAACCCAAGCCTCCTCAATAAGCTTGGCTAGTGGTCTAGGTATTGCTTTTAAGTCTGGGGCAGTTACAGGAATGCTTGTTGCTGGTTTAGCACTATTGGCTGTTTCAGTTTATTATTATATTTTAACAAATGTTTGGACTCCTGAAAACGATAGAGTTGTTATTGATGCTTTAGTGGCTCTTGGTTTTGGTTCTTCGTTGATTTCAATTTTTGCTCGATTAGGTGGAGGAATTTTTACCAAAGGTGCTGATGTGGGTGGAGATCTTGTAGGAAAGGTTGAGGCCGGTATTCCTGAAGATGATCCTCGAAATCCTGCGACAATTGCTGATAATGTTGGTGATAACGTTGGGGACTGCGCTGGAATGGCTGCAGATCTTTTTGAAACATATGCTGTAACAGTTGTGGCTACGATGGTTTTAGCATCAATATTTTTTACTGGTAATGTTATTATGATGATTTATCCAATGGCAATTTGTGCCGCTTGCGTAATAACATCAATACTAGGGACTTATTTCGTTAAACTAGGTAAAAATAATTCAATCATGGGTGCTCTATACAGAGGTTTTATTGCTACTGCTATCTTATCATTAATTGTCTTATATTTTGTAACAGACTTGGTAGTGGGCTTTAATACAAATCTCTCTATAGATGATATTTCTTTTACTGGTCTTGATTTGTATATTTGTGGTGTTATCGGGTTAGCTATCACTGGTTTAATTATATGGATTACTGAGTATTACACTGGTGTTGATTATCGTCCTGTTCAGTCAATTGCTAAATCATCAGAAACTGGACATGGCACAAATGTTATTCAAGGTTTAGCTGTTTCAATGGAATCAACGGCCCTTCCTGCGCTTGTAATAGTTTTCGGTATTATCGTCACATATAGTTTAGCAGGGTTATTTGGTATTGCCATTGCTGTAACCACTATGCTCGCATTAGCCGGTATGGTTGTAGCCTTAGATGCTTTTGGGCCTGTTACCGATAATGCTGGTGGTATCGCAGAAATGTCAGAATTACCTGAAGATGTTAGAAATACAACCGATGCTTTGGACGCTGTTGGAAATACCACAAAAGCTGTAACAAAGGGCTATGCAATTGGTTCTGCTGGTTTAGGTGCTTTAGTTTTATTTGGTGCTTACACTGCAGACATCGATTATTTTACATCTAATGCTGTTGAAGGAAGTTACTTTTATGGTGTTTCAACAGATTTTTCATTATCAAATCCTTATGTAGTCGTAGGTTTGTTAGTTGGAGGAATGCTTCCGTATTTATTTGCCGCTATGGGAATGACTGCAGTTGGAAGAGCTGGTTCGGCCATTGTTGAAGAAGTTAGGCTTCAATTTAAAGAGAAGCCTGGAATTATGACAGGAAAAGATAAACCTGATTATTCAAGAGCTGTTGATCTTCTTACAAAATCAGCAATTAAAGAAATGATTATACCTTCATTACTTCCATTGCTGTCACCAGTTATTTTATTTTATTTTATTAATTTCATTGCAACAAAAGGTGATGCCTTTTCGGCATTAGGAGCTATGCTTCTTGGGGTAATTGTCACTGGTTTATTTGTAGCTCTTTCTATGACAGCTGGTGGTGGTGCATGGGATAATGCAAAAAAATATATTGAAGATGGTAATCATGGCGGAAAAGGATCAGAGGCCCATAAAGCTGCTGTTACTGGTGATACTGTTGGAGACCCTTATAAAGATACAGCAGGACCTGCTATTAACCCAATGATTAAAATTACTAATATTGTTGCATTATTGCTACTAGCTATTTTAGCTCATTAAATTTTAGTTATATAAAATTTTTAAATCAGAGAGATTCCTGTTATTTTATTCAATAATAGGAATCTCTAATGATAAAAAAAGCTATCTTTTCAACATCCTTTGAAAATTCAAAGGGTAGACTGCATAATGAAAATGAAAGTAAAAACAGAAATCCTTTCCAGAGAGATAGGGATAGAGTCATCCATTCAGATTCATTCAGATTATTAAAACATAAAACGCAGGTTTTTCTGGCTCATACAGGTGATTATTATAGAACGCGTTTAACCCACTCTCTTGAAGTAAGTCAAATTTCTAGGTCTATTTCTAGAAGGCTTGGTTTAGATGAAGATTTAGCAGAGGTTTTAGCTTTATCTCATGACCTTGGTCACCCACCTTTTGCTCATTCTGGAGAGGAAGTTTTAAACAAATGTATGAATGATTATGATGGTTTTGATCATAATGCTCAAACTTTGAGAATTTTAACCTCTTTAGAGGAGAGGTATCCTTCATTTAATGGTTTAAATTTAACCTGGGAAACGTTAGAGGGGGTTGTTAAACATAATGGTCCACTTTTAGATCCTCATATTGTTATTAAAGAATATAATAAACGTCATGATTTAGAGTTAAATTCTTATCCTGGGCTTGAGGCTCAAATTGCCTCTTTATCAGATGATATAGCTTATAATAATCATGATATTGATGATGGATTTAGAGCAGGTTTCATTTCTTTAGATGATTTAAAAAATATTGAATTATTTTCAGAAATTATAAAAGAAATTAATTCAGAATTTAAAGGTATTGATAATTACATGATTGTTAAAGAGTTAATTAGAAGATTAATAGGTCTTATGGTAAATGACTTGATTAAGAATACAAAAAAAAATATACGTAAAGTTAGTCCTAAGAATGCCGAGGAAATTAGATCTCATAATGGCTTAATTGCAAGTTTTTCAGATTTTTTTATTTCACAAGATACTCAAATAAGAAATTTTTTAAGATCGCGTGTCTACGAACATAACTCTATTGAAAAGGAGAGGGTAAAATCAATGAGAATAATTGAAGAAATTTTCTCTAAATTAATTAAAAATATTGATCTTCTTCCAATTAAATTAAAAGAAAAATGTGATAGTCCATATTCTAAAATTACTGCAAGAGTTATTTGTGATTATATTGCCTCTATGACTGATAGATCTGTAGTTGAAAATCATGCTAGACTCTATGGTGAAGATTTATTAGATCATCCTGGGTATTAAAATGAATATAATAAATTATTATAGAGATAAGATTAAAAATACTTTACTAGATGAGTTTACTCTCAAAGAAAGTGATTTAGAGAATATATCTTTTGAGTTACCCAAAGAATCCTCTCTTGGAGATCTATCGACAAATGCTTCAATGGTTCTTTCAGGAAAATTAAAAAAATCTCCTCAAGAAATTGCCTCTACTATTATTGACTTAATAAAAGATAATCCCGACTTTGAAGAGGTTCAAGTAGCTGGAAAAGGTTTTATAAATATTTACCTCAAAAAACATATTTGGTGGAATTTATTACCTATTATTTTAGAAAAGAAAGAAAAATACGGTAATACAGATTTTGGCAAAAATGAAAAAATAAACCTTGAGTATGTATCTGCAAATCCAACAGGACCTCTTCACGTCGGTCACACAAGAGGAGCTGTTTTTGGAGATACTTTATCGAATATTTTAAAAAAAGTCGGCTATAATGTTTGCAAAGAGTATTATGTAAATGATGCAGGAGAACAGGTAGATAAACTAGCTCGTTCAGTTTTTATTAGATATAAGGAAGCCTGTGGTGAGAGCATTGATGAAATTCCTGAGGGCTTATATCCAGGTGATTATTTAAAATCTGTTGGTATTGACCTCAAAAGTAAATACAAAGAATCTTTTTTAGATACTGATGAAGAGCACTGGCTTCCGATAGTAAAAGAATTTTCAATTAACTCTATGCTTAATATTATAAAAAAAGATTTAAGTTTACTGCAGATAAATCATGATGTTTTTACCTCTGAAAATAAACTTCTTAATGATGGTTTTGTTGAAGATGTTTTTAATGAAATGGAAAAATCAAATCTTTTATATGAAGGTGAAACTACTCCTCCTAAGGGTGTTTTAAAATCTGAATGGTCGAAAAAAAAGCATATACTTTTTAAGTCAAAAAATTTTGGTGATGATGAGGATAGAGTTGTTAAAAAGCATGATGGTTCGTGGACTTACTTTATGCCCGATATAGCTTACCATAAAGACAAGTTTAATAGAGGTTTCTATAAGATGATTAATATCTGGGGTGCTGATCATTCTGGATATATTTCTAGGGTAACATCTGCCGTAAATGCAGTAACTAACTCAAAATCCAATTTAGAGGTAAAGGTTTGTCAGCTTGTGAGGCTTATGAGAAGTGGAAACGTTATAAAAATGTCAAAGAGATCTGGGAGCTTCATTACTTTAAGAGATTTAGTTGATGAAGTAGGCTCAGACGCTGTTAGATTTATGATGGTGACTAGAAAAAATGATGCGCCATTAGATTTTGATTATGATTTAGTTAAAGAGCAAACAAAGGATAATCCAATTTTTTATATTCAATATGCTCATGCTAGAATAAGTTCTATCATTAGAAAAGTTAGAGATGAAAAACTTTTTATTATTGATGAGAATTTAATTAATGATACAAATCTCTCTCTTTTAGCAAATTCTTATGATATTGAGCTTATAAAAATAATCTCAAGTTTTCCCAGAATAATTGAACAATCAGCTATATACAGAGAGCCCCATAGAGTTGCTTTCTACCTCAGAGACTTAGCTTCTTCATTTCATTCTTATTGGAATTTAGGCAATGAAGATAATAATTTAAAGGTTTTAAATATTAATAATTTGGATGAGACCAAAGCAAGATTAGCTCTAATTATGTCTGTAAAAATTACAATATCTGAAGGATTAAGATTATTAGGCATAAATGCAATAGATGAGCTTAGATAAAATGAAAAAGAATATTTTTATATTCTTTATAACCTCCTCAGTAATAATAGTTATTGGTTCCTTTTTATATATTAATTCTAATAGCGAAATACCTACTATTTATCCACCAGATGGACCCATTAGAGAACTTCCAAAAAATACTCCTGAAGTTAAAAGACCTTCAAATATTCCCTGTGTTTACTCCCTTTGGAATAACTCAAATGAACCCTGTGGCTCACTTGAGAGTATTTTTGAAGAGAGAAAGTTAAACGTAAATTATTTTTCTTTACTTTTTGGAACTTTTTCAAAACTTGAAGATGCTGAAATTCATTTAAAAAAACTTAAATTACAAGATTTTTTAAAAGATAGAATAATTAAAATCGAAAAAATCCTTCCAACCAATATAGTAATTAATATTAAAAAAGGGGATACTGTTTCAACTATTGCCAGAAAATTCTCAACAACATCAAAAAACATTATTGAATTAAATAATCTTACCAATCCTGATAAAATTAGAGTAGGTCAAAGATTACTTCTTCCAGGTGAAGACCTTAAATACCGAATCATTACAACTAATATTGAAAATATTGATATGGCCCAAAATTATTGTAATAGTCTGCTAAATTTAAATTTTAGATGCCAAATTCTCTCTCAAAAAGATTAATAACTACTTTATGATTGGTTATTAAATTATTGATTTAATTAGATAGTTCTATATTTGAATATACTTTAATTATCTTATTCATCTATAATTAAATAAAATATAACCATTAATTATCAGTTATATAGTGTATATTGGTAAAATAAAAGCTATATATTGTGTTATGGAGAATGGCTTGGATAATAATTATAATGAACAGTTAGATTTGTTTCATGTCAATTTAGATGGTTATGAAGGGCCTTTAGATTTATTATTAACATTAGCCAAAGAACAAAAAGTTGATCTTTTAGAAATTTCAATACTGGATTTAGCTTCTCAATATTTAAATTTTATCGATCAAATGAAAAGAATTGATATTGATTTAGCAGCTGATTATATAGTTATGGCGTCTTGGCTAGCTTTTTTAAAATCAAAATTACTCTTACCCATAGAGGATGATGAGGATGTATCTGCTCAAGAATTATCTGCTATCCTTGCTTTTAGATTAAGAAGACTTGAGGCAATGAGAGAGGTTGGTTCAAGTCTTTTGACAAGAGACAGAGAGGGTATTCATGTTTTTAGAAGAGGTATGCCTGAGCCTATATTTTTAATCAAAAATTTTAATCATAAAGATACTCTCTTTGATCTAATATCTTCATATTCTGGATTAAGAAATAGAAATTATGATAATAAATGGAAACCAAGAGTTTTTTCAATATTTTCAATTGAGGATGCTAGAAATAGATTAGAGAAAATGCTTGGAACTGCCATTGATTGGACAAAAATTGAAGATTTTCTTCCAATAAATAATGATACAACCGAAGAAGGAATTTTATTTAGAAGAAGTTCTTTAGCTTCTATTTTTTCTGCATCCTTAGAACTTTCTAAAGAGGGGTTGATTGAGATAAGTCAAAACAAAAATTTTGGATCAATTAAGTTTAAAGTAAAAGAAACTGAGTCTAATGTAAATGAGATGCTTGCATGATAGAAGATAACAAAAATAATCCCTTAACAGATTTTTCTGATCAGATTAGAGCTGTTGAAGCTCTTTTGTTTGCTGCTTCAGACCCTCTTGATGAAAAAACATTAAGAGAGATGCTTCCTGACGATATAGATATAGAGCAAATAATGAACAATCTTTTGAATTTATATAAAGGTAGAGGTGTTGAGCTGAAAAGAATAAATAATAAATGGATGTTTAAAACCGCCTCTGATTTATCATTTATAATGCAAAGGGAAGCAAAAATTCAAAAAAAATTATCAAAAGCTGCATTAGAAACATTATCAATAATTGCTTATCATCAGCCTGTTTCAAGAGCTGAAATAGAGGAAATAAGAGGGGTAACAGTTTCTCCTGGAACTATTGATACTCTTCTGGAGATAAATTGGATTAAAATTAAAGGACGAAGAAAAACACCAGGTAATCCTATAACATATGGAACAACTGAAGAATTTCTTGTTCATTTTGATCTTCAGAATATAAAGGAATTACCAGGTCTTGATGATTTAAAATCTACCGGATTATTAGATAGTAATTTACCTCCTAATATGTATCCAATAGATGATGACATAGAAAAAATTGAAGAAAATAATTAATTTTCATTATGGCCTTAACCGTATATTATTAATTTATATTTTATAAGGAATTAAAAGATGTCACCAAGTTTAATGCAAATTTTAATAGTAGTTGTTCTTGTTTTAATTTTTTTCGGAAGAGGAAGAATATCAAATTTTATGGGTGATCTGGCTTCGGGAATTAAAAGTTTTCGTAAGGGTTTGGAAGATGAAACTAACGATAAAGAAATAGAAAACAACGATCATGACAGCAAAGACTAAATAATTATATTATGTTTGATTTTGGTTATAGTGAATTATTAATTGTCGCTGTTGTTTTACTCATAGTAGTTGGACCTAAAGAATTACCCGGTCTATTAAGAATAATTTTTGATTTTATATCAAAAATAAGAGTATATGCTTCAGAACTTAGAACAGGAGTTCAGAGTATTGCAAATGACTTGGAAATTGAAAAAATTTCAAAAAATACAAATAAATCTATAAAAAAAACCAATAATAAAAAAAATAATGATTAATTTTCTTAATGTCCGAAATAGATAAAAAACATCAAAATTCAAATGACCTTTCTAAGGCCCCTTTAATCGACCATTTAATTGAGCTCAGATCTAGATTAATAAAATCAATAATAGTTTTTTTTATAGTATTTTTAATATCATTCTATTTCTCATCAGATATTCATTCCTTTTTGGTAAACCCTTTTTTTAGTATAGTAGGTTCAAGTGGTGAAATGATTTATACAGCACCACAGGAATTTTTGATGACTAAACTTAAAATTGCATTTTTCGGGGCATCATTGATAGGTCTTCCATACTTTGTCATTCAATTGTATCTTTTTTTAGCGCCTGGTCTCTACAAAAATGAAAAAATGGCCTTAATTCCATATTTGATTGCCACACCTTTTTTATTTTTAATAAGTACATTGATGGTTCATTATGTAATAATGCCTCTAGCGTTGAATTTTTTTGTATCCATGCAGATTGATTCTAATATTGATAATATTTCTATTAAATTGCTTCCAAAAGTAAGTGAATACTTAAAACTTGTCACATCATTAATTATTGCGTTTGGGATATGCTTTCAACTTCCTGTGTTATTAACATTATTAGCAAAAGTGGGGATTATTGGTTCAGAAAATTTAAAAAAAGGAAGAAAGTATGCGATTGTTTTAACTTTTTTAGTAGCTGCATTTCTAACTCCACCAGATTTAATAAGTCAAATTGGTTTAGCAATTCCAACACTTTTATTGTATGAGTTATCTATTCTTTTGGTTTCCTTAATAGAGAAAAAAAATAATGAATAAATTATAATAAGATTAAAAATGCACGATATTAACAAAATAAGAAATGAAGCTGATTTTTATATTCAAGGATGGAGAAGAAGAGGCTTAGAGGTAAATCTAGATAAAATACTTGAACTTGACAAAAGTTTACGTAAATCAATTACAGACCTTCAGGGACTTCAGACTCAAAGAAACGATCTTTCTAAACAATTTGGTGTTGCCAAAAAAAATAACGAGAAAGATATCTATGAAAAACTATCAATTGATGTTCAGTTAATAAAAGAAAAAATGCAAGACCTGGAGGAAAGTAAAGAAAAATTTTCTAAATCTCTTATGAATGAATTGTCATCTTTACCTAATATACCATTGGACGACGTACCTGATGGTGAAGATGAAACTTCAAATATTGTTATAAATGAGAACGGTAAAAGAAGTATATCATCTCCTAACCATTATGAAATTGGCGAAGAATTAGGTATGTTAGATTTTGATAAAGCAGCAAAATTATCTGGATCAAGATTCTCTATTCTAAAAAAAGATTTAGCTCA
>Ga0066364_10000428_pt1 | contig 9920 bp, 7 predicted proteins | sample Knorr_S7_td_Surf_FD_70970 | JGI IMG/M metagenome (GOLD analysis project Ga0066364, IMG submission 70970) | Marine microbial communities from Southern Atlantic Ocean transect - Knorr_S7_td_SurfaceA_ad_6m_LV_A | ecosystem: Environmental > Aquatic > Marine > Oceanic | place: Southern Atlantic ocean...
GAGCAGCTGTTGAGGAAGGTATTGTTGCAGGTGGAGGTGTTGCCTTACTCAGATCTAGATCCAAGCTTGACAGTTTAAAAGCCAATAATGATGATCAAGTAACAGGTATTCAAATAATTTCACGTGCACTTGAATCCCCGCTAAGAACAATAGTTGAAAATGCGGGTGGAGAAGGTTCCGTTGTTGTTTCAAAGGTCTTAGATGGTAAAGATTCCTTCGGTTATGATGCAAAAGCTGACCAATATGTTGACTTGTTTAAGTCCGGCATTATAGATCCCAAAAAGGTCACCAGGATTGCTCTTGAAAATGCAGCATCTGTTGCTGGTATGATTCTTACTACGGAATGTGCACTAGTGGATATTAAAGAGGATACACCAGCAGCCCCTCCGATGGGTGGAGGAGGAATGCCGGGGATGATGTAATTTTATTCCTAAATTTTTAAAAAAAGCTACATATTTTGTAGCTTTTTTTTTTACAAAATAACTTACATTTACAGATTTACGTTAAATGTCAAATCAAATAAAAAGATCAGCCTTAATTTCAGTATTTAATAAAGAAGGAATTGAAAAGATTGCGAGAAAATTTGTTGATTTAAAAATAAAAATAATTTCAACAGGTGGGACTGAAAAATATTTGAATAGTTTAGGAATTAAAACTGAGAAGGTAGAAAGTTTAACAAATTACCCATCAATTTTCGGTGGAAGAGTAAAAACTCTACATCCAAAAATATTTGGTGGAATTTTACACCGCAGGAATTTTGATAATGATATTAGTGAACTTAATAATTTTAAAATTCCCTCAATTGACTTTGTTGTAGTTGATTTATACCCTTTTAAAGATTCAGTAAATGATTCAAAGTCACATGAAGAAATCATCGAAAAAATTGATATTGGTGGGATTTCCCTCATTAGAGCAGCAGCAAAAAACTACAATGATGTTGTTTGTGTTTCCTCGATTGATCAATACAATCAATTTTTAATTGACCTTGAACAAAATCAAGGTAATTTTCCAATCAGCAAAAAAAAAGAATATGCAATGAACTCATTTAAAGTTTCATCAAATTATGACACACAAATTCATAGCTATTTCGTGAAGGGAAATGTCAATAATAAATATAAGCTTAGGTATGGTGAAAATCCTCATCAAGATGGTTATTTTCAGGGTAACTTTGATGAAATTTTTAAAAAAAAATCTGGTAAAGATTTATCTTATAACAATTTGTTAGATATTGATTCAGCTTATAATTTGATGCTAGAATTTTGGAATGAAAAACCAACATTTGCAATATTAAAACACAATAATGCGTGTGGTGTTGCCACAAGAGATAATGTAAAGGATGCTTATTTAGATGCCCTAGCTGGTGACCCTGTATCTGCTTTTGGAGGAATATTAATTACTAACTCTAAAATTAATAATGAAACAGCTTGTGAAATAAAAGATTTATTTTGTGAAGTTGTAATGGCACCAGAATTTGATGATGATGCAATCAATATTTTAAAAGAGAAAAAAAACAGAATAATCCTAGAATTAAAAAGAAAAAAATTTGATAATGAGATTGTCAGAACATGTCTAAATGGGTTTTTAATTCAGGATAGGGATTCAATTACTGATAGCCTAGATAAATTAAAGTATGTAACAATTTCCAAACCAAATGATGCTGAATTATTAGACCTTATATTTGCATCCAAAATATGTAAACATACAAAGTCTAACACCATTGTCCTTTCTAAAAACTTACAATTACTAGCATCAGGAACTGGACAGACATCAAGAGTTGATGCGCTTAACCAGGCTATTGAAAAAGCTAAAAAGTTTAATTTTAATTTAGATGGTGCAGTTATGGCAAGTGACGCATTCTTTCCATTTCCCGATTGTGTAGAGATTGCAAATGAAAGTGGAATCAGATCTGTTATTCAGCCTGGTGGCTCAATTAAAGATAACTTATCAATTGAATTTTGTAATAACAACAATTTATCAATGGTAATGACAGGAATAAGACACTTTAAACATTAATTTTATTAACTTTAATTAAATTACAAAATAATGAGTTTTTTTGATTTTTGGACTGAAGCAATAGCAATCGACTTGGGTACAGCAAATACTTTAATAATTCACAATGATAAGGTTGTTGTTGATAGTCCATCAATTGTTGCTATTGACCAGAAAAGTGGTAAAATAATAGCTGTGGGAAAGGAGGCTAACATGATGCACGGAAAAACTCATAAAAATATTGAAACTGTTAGGCCCTTAAAAGATGGTGTAATTGCTGACTTTAATGCATCAGAGCAAATGATTGGTCAGCTTATCAAAAGTATACCAACTTTAAACAAAAAGTTTTATTCTCCAGCATTAAAAATGGTTATTTGTATTCCATCTGGTATAACGGAGGTTGAAATGAGAGCTGTTAGAGAATCCGCTGAAAGAGTAAATGGCAAGGAAGTTTATTTAATTCATGAACCTATGGCTGCTGCAATTGGAATAGGTGTAGATATAATGCAACCTAAAGGAAATATGATAATTGACATTGGCGGTGGAACAACTGAAATTGCTGTTATTGCTTTAGCTGGAATTGTATGTGACAAGTCTGTTAAAATTGCAGGAGATGTATTTACTGAAGATATAGTATATTACATGCGAACACAGCACAACTTATCTATTGGAGATAGAACAGCTGAAAAAATTAAAATCAATATTGGTTCTGCACTTGATGAGTTAGATAATCCCCCTGATGATATGCTAGTGCAAGGAAGAGATCTACTTTCAGGCAAACCAAAAGAAATTTCTATTGGCTACAGAGAAATAGCAAAAGCTCTAGATAAATCAATAATTAGAATTGAAGAGTCTGTGATGGAAACACTATCTCAAACACCACCAGAGCTTGCAGCTGACATTTATAATACGGGTATTTATTTGGCAGGAGGTGGATCAATGCTTAGAGGACTTGATAAAAGAATTTCAAAAAAAACAGACTTGCCAGTATTTATAGCTGAAGATCCTCTGAGGGCTGTTGTGAGAGGAACTGGGATTACTCTAAAAAATATTGAACGCTACAAAAGCGTGTTAGTTAAGTAGTTTTAATGCAAAGTTTTATAAATTTTTTTATAGAAAAAATTGATAAAATTGTATTTCTAATTCTCTTAATAATTTCATTTTCTTTTATCATAAATCGCAATTTTTTTCAAAATTCTAAATTTAACTTTTTTACGAATAACATAATCACATCCATTAATAATCAAACAAAACAAATTAATTACTATCTAAATTTAAAAACCGATAATACAAGATTAATAAGTGAAAATTTAGTTCTGAAAATGCAACTCAGCTCTGTTACTAAAGATTCAAATTCTAATTTCAAATCTGGAAATTATAATTATAACGTTGCTGATATTATTTCCAACAGCATAAAATATTCAAGAAATTACCTAATAATTAATAAGGGCAGTAATGACTCAGTAAAATTAGATGATGGTTTAGTCACAAGCAGTGGTATAATAGGAATTATTAGTAAAGTTTCCCCAAAATACTCAACCGCTATTTCAATTCTGAATAGCGATATTAAAATAAATTCAAAAATTAAAAGAACTAATCACTTCGGAAGCCTGCAATGGAATGGTAAAGATCATAAAATAATGACATTGTACGATGTTCCAAAAAGTGCTAACATAAAAATTAATGATTCGGTAGTTAGTGGAGGTATGTCATTTGTATTTCAAGAAGGTATTCCAATTGGTAAAGTTAAAAGTATTGAACTAAGAGAAGACAGTAATTATTATGTCATTAATGTTGAGTTGTTTGAGGACTTATCATCATTAAGTTCAGTTTACATAACTTCAAATCATAATAAAAATGAATTAGAGAATTTAAAAATTGATAATGAGATCAATTAGTTCAATAGTTTTTTTTCGTTTTATAATTATTTTTCTCGCACAAATAATTGTGTTCAATAATATTTTAATTTTTGGTGTATCAGCAGACATTTATATTGTATTTCTATTAATCTTTCCACAAAATATTAACAAGTCTTTGTATTATTTTTTGATTTTTCTATATGGTATTTTTTTAGACTCATTTTCAAATTCATTTGGCATAATAACTTTTAGTTTACTAATATCAGCTTATTTAAGGCCATACATACTTGATTTTTCGTTTGGCAACTTTGATATGCGAAAAGTTGGTAAGGTAAGAGATTACTTGATTAACACCACAATCTACCAAAAACTTACTTACATATCTTTAGTTATTTTTAGCCATAATTTTATTTTATATTCTATTGAAATTTTTTCAATTTATAAATTGGATCTCGTCTTTAGAAATGCGACAATTAGTAGTTTAGTTTCTATAACTTTGATACTAATTTTTATGTCACTTTTCTACTACAAAAATGAGAGATAAATTATTACAATTATTAATAATTTCTGTTGGTATATTAATAATAGTTAAACTATTCTCTTTACAAGTCATAAATAGTTCTTCTGATCTCATTAATAATAATGCATCTGTTCAAAAAATATATGAATTTCCAGAAAGAGGATATATTTATGATAGAAATAACAAGCTTATTGTTTCAAATGATTTCTCATATGATATTTTGGTTGTTCCCGCAGATGTTAATTTAGAAGATAGCATCCTGATTTCAAAAGACTTTAATATTGATACAAGTGTTTTCAATAAAAAACTCTTAGAAGCTAAAAATTTTTCAAATGTTAAAGCATCGATATTAATAAATAATATATCAAAAGAAGAATATGCGCCAATTCAGGAAAAGCTTTGGAAACACAGTGGTTTTTTTGTGCAAAAAAAATCTAAAAGAACTTACAATGCTTTGACTGCAGCTAACTTACTTGGATACATAAGTGAAGTAAACAAATCTGAAATTGAAAAAAATAGCTATTATGAAATTGGTGAGGTGATTGGGAGACAGGGTTTGGAGAAAACATATGAAGATAAACTAAGAGGAGTAAAAGGTGTAAGATTTTTTCAAAAAGATAAGTTTAACCGAATAATAGGTTCATATAAGAATGGGGATTATGATACTTTGCCAAAGCCATCTAAAGATTTGACTCTGACAATTGATCTTGATTTGCAACAATATGGTGATTCATTAATGCAAAATAAGAGAGGAAGCATAGTAGCAATTGAACCAAAAACTGGAGATATATTAGCGCTTATAAATTCACCATCATATGATTTAAGCAGCTTGATGGATAAAAACAGATCGATTAATTACAAAAAACTTGAAAATGATTCTATTGGTAAACCATTATTTGAAAGGGGGCTTCAAGGCCAATATGCACCTGGCTCAACCTTTAAAATCATAAATGCATTAATTGGTTTACAAGAAAAAGTTATTACCGAAGAAACAATGCATAAGTGTGAAGGAGGACATTTTTATTCAAAAAATGCTTTCATGAGATGTCACACTAAGGAGACGACGTTAAGTGATCTAAATAATGCAATTTATACATCTTGTAATACTTATTTTGCAAAAACTTATAAAGGAATAATTGAAAATTATGAAAATTCATCTGCAGGTTTGGATAAATGGAATGATTATGTAAAATCATTTGGATTTGGAAATTATTTAGGTTACGATCATCCAACAGGTCAACCTGGTTTTATACCATCTTCACAATACTATAATAATTGGTATAAAAATTCTTGGAAAGCAGTTACAACGATATCAAACTCCATAGGACAAGGTGAAATATTGACAACTCCAATACAACTGGCAAATTTTGCGGCTACAATAGCAAATCGTGGCTGGTATATTATTCCACATTTTGTAAAAGAAATTGAAAATGACTCAATAAATAATAACTACAAGAAAAAAAACACTTCTCTTGTAGATTCAAAACATTTTGAGCCAATTATTAATGGAATGATAGATGTAATTGATGTTGGAACTGCAACAAATTCTAAAATTAGTGACATCAAAATTGCTGGAAAAACTGGAACTGCTGAAAATTTTATTAGAATTAATGGAAAAAGAAAACAACTAACTGATCACTCTATATTTATTGGTTTTGCACCAGCAGACGATCCAAAAATTGCAATTTGCGTATTCATTGAAAATGGTTATTGGGGATCGAGATGGGCGGCACCCATATCTAGTCTGATTATTGAAAAATATTTGAAAAAAGAAGTAAATAGAAAGTGGTTAGAAAATTATATCCTTGAAGGTGATCTAACTAAAGAATATTTAAAACCCTATTTAACCAATAATTTCAGTATCAATGAGTAGTCTTAAAGTTAAAAACTATGATCTTACTTCATTAATTATTGTTATTTCTCTTATAATTATTGGTTTAATCAATATTTATTCAGTTTCATATAGTGATTTAAATTCAATCGAAAATTTTTTTAATAAGCAACTGTTATTTGTTTTATTTTCATTTTCAATATGCTCCCTTCTGATACTTCTAAACATCAATTTTTACTTTAAATATGCTAGTATTATTTACATTTCTTTGATATTATTATTGATACTGCTACTTTTTGTTGGAAAAGAAGTAAACGGTGCAAAATCATGGTTCAATTTACTTGGGTTTAGTTTTCAACCATCTGAGCTGATGAAGCCTGTTACAGCTTTAGCAATAGCAAAATATTTAAGTAATGTTCACTCTGATATTAAAAATTATAAAATTCAATTTTATAGCTTCATTATAATTTTAGTCCCTATAGTCTTAATTCTATTACAACCTGATCCCGGTACAGCATTAATTTTTTTTAGTTTTTACCTGGTTTTACATATTGTGGGTTTACCATCAATTTATCTAAATATCTTCATGTTTATATCAATTTTATTTATTGCTACCATTATAATTGGTGTGAAGATAATATTGATGATTATTGGAATAATTTTTTCAATTATGTTTCTTTATTCAGTTTATAAAAAAACTAAAAAAAGTAAAATTATTTATATTACAGTTTTTGCTGTATTAAATATTTTAATTTCCTCTTTCATTTATGAAAACCTTTTTGAGCAGAGACATAGAGACAGAATAAACGTTGTACTTGGATTAGAAAAAGATCTAACAGGAATTGGTTATAATGCAAATCAATCAAAATTAGCTTTTAATTCTGGAGGTTTATTTGGCCAAGGTTTTTTAAAAGGAACGCAAACAAAAGGAGATTTTATCCCCGAACAACACAGTGATTATATATTTGCAACAATAGGTGAAGAGTGGGGATTTTTTGGATCACTTTTCGTTATATCATTGTTTATTATTCTATTAATGAGGATGACTGAGAGAACTATAAAACAAACCAGTTTATTTTATAAAATTTTTTCATTCTCAGTAATTACAATAATATTTTTTCATTTTGCTATTAATATTACCATGGTCATAGGATTATTTCCGACAGTAGGTATTCCATTGCCATATATAAGTTATGGTGGCTCATCGTTGCTTTCTTTTATGATTTTATTTACAGGATATTTAAAAATAGACAGCCAAAAAAAGAGTAAATGGTAAATCAAATATTTTTTGAGGCAAAATAATTAGATAAGTAATAAAAACTAAGGACTAAGGATATTAAAAAAATTGAGGGTATAATAATTAGATAAGAATTACCAAAAATAATATATTGATAATTTTCTTTGATCATATATCCCCAGCTTGGTGTCGGGGGCTGCGAACCAATACCAAGAAATGAAAGACCGCTTTCTAATAAGATGGACGAAGCAAAATTCGCAGCAGAGAAAATTAGTATTGGTGGTAGTATGTTTGGGAGTATATTATTTAATAAGATTCGAAAATTACTATAGCCTAAAACCTTTGACGCAAAAATATAATCTTTATTTTTTTCGGAAATCACCTTGCCACGTACTAACCTCGCAACATCAACCCATATAGACAAGCCGATAGCGATATAAACCTGCCAGAAGCCTTTACCTAGTGCTAGAGATAGAGCAATAACAAGTAATAATGTGGGAATTGACCAAAACACATTAATTATCCAAACAATAATTTTATCTATATGCCCTCCATAATAACCAGATATCAATCCTAAAATAATTCCAATCAAATTGGAAATAATTACTGCCATCAAGCCAATGGAAAAAGAAACTCTAACACCTAAAATTATTCTACTAAACAAATCTCTACCATAGATATCGGTTCCAAAAATAAATTTTTTATGATGAATAAAATCTTTAATATTATGTATATTATTATGTATATTACTATTGCTTTTAATAGCAATAATTTTTTCATCAATTAATGATTTATTGATTTCATTATAATTAATAATTCTCAATACACTATCATTTATAACCTCATAATCATCAATAGCGTATGATTCATTGCTAATATTAGATCCAAAAAATAAATCTTTTAATTTATATTCACTGGAAACGTTTTCAAAAAACTTTTTTTTAAAACCTGGTTTTTTAGATTTAATAATCAAATTTATACTATTTGCATTTGTTGTTTTGTCAGGAATTATGAAATAAGAGAAAATTGAAAGAAAAACAAATAAACAAATAATAAATATTGAAATATATAATGGAATTTTTTTTATTATTTGAGTTAACAAGATTGTTATTCAGATTTATTGTTGACGGCTAAAATATAGTTTGTTTTGATAGAGTTATCAATTAGGTTAAGTGCATTAACTGCTTGATCAATAAAAATATCTTTTGATAGACTTTCATGCCATTTAGCTCTAGCTTCAAACAGCTCTTTATTCGCATTTATAAAAGTTTTTTCTGTTTTTAATAAATTAAAACTTAATTCATTTTGATATTTTGAAATATCGTCAAATTGACTGGCCTTTTGTTTTTGATTTTTTTGGTAATCCTTGTATTTTACAATATTCAACGGAACGTTTTTCTGATTTTGCTGGTTTCTAATCCATTCGGCTCTATCATAAATATTATTTATTAATTTATTTTGATCTAGTTTTTTATTGATTTGGTCTTTTACGTAGTTAAATTTATCGCTGTACTTATTCCACTTAGTATAAGTTGCAGGACCTATTTTATCCCACTTTATAGGATTTTTTTCATCCCTTTCTCCATTAAAAATATACATATAGCTATCTGGAATTATGATATCGCTCTGAACACCTTCCAATTGAACAGATTCACCATTAATTCTGTAGAAAATATCAGTTGTAAGTTTAAGAGCGCCCATATCGTAATCAGTATTACTTATAAAGCGATTTAAATCAACAATATTTTGGACGGTTCCTTTACCAAATGATTTTTCGCTACCAATAATAATAGCTCTGTTATAATCTTGTAAAGCAGCTGAAATAATTTCTGATGCAGATGCACTCATTTCATTAATCAATAACACCAAAGGACCATCCCAATAAACTTGTGGGTCTCTATCATACAACACCTTTTTTCTGTTTCCGATTGATTTAACTTGAACAACAGGTCCTTTTTCAATAAATAGACCTGTCATTTCTACAACAGTTTGTAGGGACCCCCCACCATTATTTCTCAAATCTAGTATGAGACCTTGGATACCATTATTTTTTAATTTTATAATTTCATTTTTAACGTCATTAGCAGAATTTCTATTTTTGTAATTATCAAAATCAGCGTAAAATTTGGGTAAACTTATATATCCATAATTATTATCATTTTTTGAAATTACTGTTGATTTTGCAAAGGTTTCTTCGAGCTCAACCTCATCTCTTTTTATTTTTACATCTTGAATTTGACCATCAATTTTTTTTACTCTCAATGTAACTATAGTTCCTGCAGGACCTTTGATTAACTTTATCGAATCATCTAACTTCATTCCATAAATACTTACCAGCTCATCATCTCCTTGTCCAACAGCCAATATTACATCACCAACATCAAGAAGCTTATCTCTCCAAACAGGACCACCAATTATCACGTCTACAATTTTTACATTACCGTCAGCCCTAGATAATCTAGCTCCAATACCATCAAATTTTCC
>Ga0066364_10000430_pt1 | contig 9918 bp, 7 predicted proteins | sample Knorr_S7_td_Surf_FD_70970 | JGI IMG/M metagenome (GOLD analysis project Ga0066364, IMG submission 70970) | Marine microbial communities from Southern Atlantic Ocean transect - Knorr_S7_td_SurfaceA_ad_6m_LV_A | ecosystem: Environmental > Aquatic > Marine > Oceanic | place: Southern Atlantic ocean...
AGTGGCGGAATTGGTATACGCGCTGGTCTTAGAAACCAGTGCCGCAAGGCTTAAGAGTTCGAGTCTCTTCTTGCCCACCAAAATATTATGAAAGTAGAAGTAAAATCAAAAAAAGGTTTAAGAACAATTTTATCTGTAATAGTTGATAAAAAAAATATACAGATAAAAATGAATGAAAGACTTCAGGAGCTTCAACAAGAGGTAACTTTAAAAGGTTTCAGACCCGGTAAAGTTCCAGCAGAAGTAATTAAAAGTCAATTCGGAAAATCTATCTATGGAGAAGTAGTAGACAAGATTTTAAGAGAAACAACTTCTAAAGCTATTGATGAAAAAAAATTAAAAGTTGCCGGTCAACCAAAAATTGACTTAAAACAGTTTGGAGAAGGAAAAGATTTAAACTATGAGCTTCAGATAGATTGTTTGCCTAACGTAAATTTAAAGAATTTTGATAAATTCAAAGCGACAAGTTTTAAATTAAAAATTGAGGAAAAAATTATTGATGACAAATTGAGAGAAATTGCAAATCAAAATAAACAGTTTGAAGATAAAAATGAAAATGATAAAGCAATCAGTGGTGATCAGGTAACATTTGATTATTCTGCAACAGTAGATGGTAATAAATTTGAAGGAAGCGAGGGCAAGGGCGTACAGCTGGAGTTAGGCAAAGATCTTTTTTTAAAAGGTTTTGATGAACAATTAGTGGGAGTAAAAATAAACGATACTAAAATTTTAAATGCAACACTTCCTCCTAACCATCCAAAAAAAGAACTTGCAAATAAAAAAACTAAATTTGAATGTAAAATTTTAAAAGTAAAAAAACCTAAGGTAAGTAAAATTGATGACGATTTCGCAAAATTAATGGGAGCAAAAGATATTAAAGATTTGAAGTCTTTGATTGAGAAACAAATTTCAGGACAATATTCTAAAGCATTAAACTCAATTACTAAAAAAGAGATTTTAGATCAAATAGAAAAAAATCATCAAGTTGAATTACCTCAAAACTTAATAGACCAAGAAGTTTCAATAATGACTCAAAATCTAAAAACTGATGAAAAAGAAAAGTACAAACTAAACAATGAAAAATTAGCAAGGTCTAGAATAAAGCTTGGATTATTATTAAATGCATACGCAGAAAAAAACAATTTAAAAGTATCAGATGACGAAGTTAGAAATGAAATACAAAAGCAAATTAAAGGTATGCCTGGACAAGAAAAAATGGTCATTGAATATTATCAAAAAAATCCAAGTGCATCTCAAAGTTTAAAAGGCTCTTTGTATGAAGAAAAAATTATTGATTTCATTAAATCAAAAATTAATCTGTCCACTAAAGAGATTAATTCAAAAGAAGCTGAAAAAATAATTACTAATTTCAATAAACCAAATATAGGTATCGAGAAATCAAAAACCACATCACCTGCAAAAAATAAGTTAAAAACAAAAAAAATTAGTAAAAAGTAATCAATAGTTGTATAAATTATTTATGAGTCGTGAATTAGAGGAAAAAATGAACAGTCTCATTCCTATGGTTGTTGAACAAACAAGCAAGGGCGAAAGAGCTTACGATATCTACTCAAGACTTTTAAAAGAGAGAATTGTTTTTTTAGTCGGGCCAGTAAATGATGCAGTAGCTTCGTTAGTCACTGCTCAATTACTATTTCTTGAGTCAGAGAACCCTAATAAAGAGATAAATTTTTATATTAATAGCCCAGGTGGACTAGTTACTGCAGGATTAGGTATTTACGATACGATGCAATATATTACACCACCAGTTTCTACGCTTTGCATAGGTCAAGCGTCATCGATGGGTTCATTTTTATTAGCTGCAGGTGAAAAAGGCAAAAGATTTTCTTTACCTAATTCAAGAATAATGGTTCATCAACCCTCAGCTGGGTTTCAAGGTCAAGCTACTGATATACAGATACATGCAAAAGAAATATTATCTTTGAAAGAAAGATTAAATAAGATTTATTCAAAACATACCGGAAAATCTATTAATGAAATCTCAGAGGCACTAGAGAGAGATAATTTCATGACTGCCGAGGAAGCTAAAAAATTCGGTTTAATAGACTCTGTTGTGGAAAAAAGAAAATAAAATACCATATATAGCTCTTCACACAACTTGAACTTGATAAGAACGTCTTAGAGTTTTATATTATTGGTATTGATTCGTTATGTCAGAAAAAAATAATAAAAACATTTTATACTGCTCATTTTGTGGAAAAAGCCAACACGAGGTAAGAAAACTTATTGCCGGTCCAACAGTATTTATTTGCGATGAATGTGTTGAATTGTGTATGGATATTATAAAAGAGGAAAATAAAAGTTCTTTCGTAAAACATCAAGATGGAGTTCCATCTCCTAAAGAAATATGCGAAGTTCTAAATGATTACGTAATAGGACAAAAATTTGCGAAAGAAATTTTGTCAGTTGCGGTTCACAATCACTATAAAAGGTTAAACCACGAAACAAAAAGTAATAAGGATATTGAATTATCTAAATCAAATATTCTTTTAGTTGGACCAACAGGATGTGGAAAAACTTTATTAGCACAAACGCTTGCAAGAATCTTAGATGTCCCGTTTACAATGGCAGATGCTACGACGCTTACTGAGGCTGGCTATGTAGGTGAAGACGTTGAAAATATTATATTAAAACTTTTACAAGCAGCAGATTATAATGTTGAAAAAGCTCAGAGAGGTATTGTTTATATTGATGAGGTAGATAAAATTAGTAGAAAATCAGAAAATCCGTCTATTACTAGAGATGTTTCTGGAGAAGGTGTTCAACAAGCATTACTAAAAATTATGGAGGGTACAATTGCCAGTGTTCCACCACAAGGTGGCAGAAAGCACCCTCAACAAGAATTTTTACAAGTAGATACTACAAATATTTTATTTATTTGTGGAGGAGCTTTTGCTGGTTTAGATAAACTTATTGAGAGCAGAGGAAAAGGAAGCTCTATAGGGTTTGGAGCTAAAGTTAAAAATAAAAAAGATCAATTACTCTCAGAGATTATGAAGCAGTTAGAGCCTGAAGATTTAATAAAATATGGATTGATACCCGAATTTATTGGAAGAATGCCAATCATAGCAACTTTAGATGAGTTAGATGAGAAATCTTTAGTAAAAATTTTAAAGGAGCCAAAGAATTCTTTAATTAAACAATACAAAAGATTGTTCGAATTTGAAGAAGTAGAGCTAGAATTTTTAGATGATGCAATTGCTGAAATTGCTAAAAAGGCAATATCAAAAAAAACTGGAGCAAGAGGGTTAAGGTCGATTCTTGAAAATATTCTTTTAAAAACGATGTTTGAGCTTCCAGACATGGAGAATGTGATAAAAGTTACCGTTGATAGCTCGTCAGTCAAAGGGTTGTCAGAGCCAATAGTCACATATGGCAAGAAGAAATCAACATCTGTTGCATAAGAACAATTTGGATCTTGAAATTTATATGATAATAATCATATAAATAATAATGAAAACTTCTTATATAAAGCCTCTTTTACCATTAAGAGATATTGTGATTTTCCCTTCAATGGTTGTTCCATTATTTGTTGGCCGAGATAAGTCAATAAAGGCTTTACAAGAGGTTATGAAGTCTGACAAATCTATTGTCTTAGTAACTCAAAAAAATTCGGAAATAGATGACCCTTCAGGTAAAGATTTGTTCCAATTTGGATGTTTAAGTAAAGTGCTACAGTTACTTAAGCTCCCAGATGGCACCGTGAAGGTTCTTGTTGAAGGAGAAAAAAGAGTTAAGATTTTAAAACATAACGATACAACAGCAAGTAACTATTTAACATGTGAAGTGGAAATAATTGAAGATACAAACTTAACTAAAGATCTAGATCAGTTTGCAATTGGCTTAGTTAAAAAGTTTGAGAGGCTTCAAATTTTAAGCAAAAAAGAAATCAATGAAGATACGAATAACCTTAAAAATTTAAAAAACCCTTCACAGATTTCAAATAATATTTGTTCTGGTCTTAATATTCAAATCTTTGAAAAGCAAGAACTGTTAGAGATAATAGACTTAAAAAAAAGACTTGAGAAAATCCACTCAATTATTGAAAAAGAACTCAGCGTGTTGTCTGTAGAAAAAAAAATTAGAGGAAGAGTTAAAAACCAGATGGAAAAAACTCAAAGAGAGTATTATTTAAACGAACAACTAAAAGCTATTCAAAAAGAGCTTGGAGAAATAGACGAGGGCAAAGACGAATTATCTTCATTGTCTAAAGCAATCTCAGAGGCTAAAATGCCAAAGTTAGCAAAAGAAAAATGCTTATCTGAACTTAAAAAGTTAAAATCTATGAGTCCAATGTCAGCAGAAGCTACAGTTGTTAGAAACTATCTTGATTGGATGACCGATCTTCCATGGTCGAATAAAACAAAAATAAATACTGACCTGAAAAATGCTCAGAAAATATTGGATGAGGATCATTATGGACTCGAAAAAGTAAAAGAGAGAATTATTGAATTCTTGGCAGTTCAAAAAAGAATACAAAAAATGCGAGGACCAATTCTTTGTCTTGTTGGGCCTCCTGGTGTAGGGAAGACCTCTTTAGGAAAATCAATTGCAAAAGCTACTAATAGGAAATTTATAAGAATATCTTTAGGTGGCATTAGAGATGAAGCAGAAATAAGAGGTCACAGAAGAACATATATTGGGTCATTACCTGGTAAAATTATTCAAATGATGAAAAAAGCGGGCACTAAAAATCCTCTATTTCTGTTAGATGAAATAGATAAAGTAGGTAACGATTATAGAGGCGACCCATCATCTGCTTTGCTGGAAGCTCTGGACCCTGAACAAAATAAAGAATTTAATGATCATTACTTAGAAGTTGATTACGACTTATCAGACGTAATGTTTGTGACAACCGCAAATACTTTAAATATTTTACCGCCATTACTTGATAGAATGGAAGTAATTCGATTGCAAGGATACACTGAAGATGAAAAAGTAAATATTTCTCAGAAATATCTTATACCAAATCAAAGTAAATATAATGGACTAAAAAAAGAGGAATGGAACATAGACGAAAAAATTAACAGAAAAATTATTAGGCATTACACTCGAGAAGCCGGAGTTAGGAATCTTGAAAGAGAAATATCTAAAGTCGCTAGAAAATTGGTAAAAAAAATAGATAACAAAGAAAAAATAAATAATCCAATAATTGATGAGGATCTAAAGGATTTATTGGGAGTCCAAAAATTTAAATATGGAGAAATAGAAGAAGAAAACAGAATTGGAGTTGTAACTGGATTAGCCTGGACCGAAGTAGGTGGAGAGATATTAAAGATAGAGTCTGCAGTAATGCCAGGTAAAGGAAAAATGCAAATCACAGGTAAATTGGGCGATGTTATGCAAGAGTCCGTGAAAGCTGCAAAGTCATACATCAGATCTAAAAGTCTTGACTATGGAATTATCCCGCCAATTTTTGATAAAAAAGATTTTCACATTCACGTGCCTGAAGGTGCCACACCAAAAGATGGACCTTCAGCCGGAATTGGGATGGTAACTTCAATAATTTCAGCAATTACTGAAATACCAGTTAACAAAGATGTAGCAATGACTGGTGAAATTACTTTAAGGGGATTAGTTCTTCCTATAGGCGGATTAAAAGAAAAACTTTTAGCTGCACATAGAGCAGGAATTAAAAAAGTTTTAATTCCTATAGAAAATAAAAAAGATTTAATAGAAGTACCCAAAACGATACTTGAAAATATTGAAATCGTTCCTGTTAAAAACGTTGATGAAGTTCTTAAAGCAGCCTTAACCAAACCTCTCAAAAGAGTTGAATGGGTAGAAGTAAACCAAATTTCTGATAAAGGAAAGAACAAAGAGGAACTAAGTACTCATTAAAATTAGTCAAGCCATTCCTCAAATTTTTTTAAATTAGAGTGAATGTAATCAGGGAGCAATTTATCATCTAATTTTTTTAAAATAGATTTGCCTGACCATTTATAATCTCTTTGATCTATAGTGTGATCGTACATTACTCTTTTTTCTTTTATCAAATTTTGAATATCATTAAGCTTTAATCCACTCTCCTCAAATTCATGGTGATGGGCGAAATTTAGTAATTTTTTTTCCAAATCTGCCGCGTTTCTAATACAAGTAAAATGCCACCCACCATTTTTAACATAAATTAAGTTTGAATATTTTTTTTTAGAAAAAAGGGTGTCTAGTCTCCATTTTGAGTATTTCCTTGATTTTATATTTCTCAACCATTGTGGGGAAATAAAATTTTTTTTCTTTATTGCCTTGGAGCCAAACCACTTAAATTCTTCATAAAGCAAATTTAATTTGTAATAAAACATTTTTTGTTCAAAAATTACTATATTGTTCTTTATCAAATTAAAATCTATTGTCTCAAGATTTGGAATTTCGTCTAAATCACTTATAATAATTAAATCTTCGTTTAGGCTATCAACTAACCCTTTTTTTAAATTTTCTCTTTGAAAATAATCTCTTGCCATACCATTTAATATAAGTTTTTCCCCCCTTCTTTCTTTAGTGTCATCTTCGGATAACTTAAGGATATTTTGGGGCTGTTCATCAACAACTATGTAGGATATTTTGTCTTTGAATTTATTGAAATTTTTAATATCAAAATTAAGTTTTTTTGGATTCCCATTGTGTGTGTAAGTAGCTTCAGTAATTACAAATTTTTTTACATATTTATTTAAAGTATTTAGTCTTATATCTAATAATAAATCCTCATCAAAATACATAAAGCAATCATAAATATTCATGATATTTGAGTTATAATAAAATATAATATAAGTAAACATTAATTAAATATGAAAAAAAAAATCATTATAACAGGTGGGCTTGGTTATATAGGAACAGAAATTTGCAAACTTTACTCAGGTGTAAGCTGGCACCATAAAATAATAGTCCTTGATAACCGTTTTATTTCTGAAAGAGTTAATCAAATTAGAAATTGGGATATGGAATTTGTTCAAGGAGACATACTGGATAAAAATTTAATAAAAAAGCTATTTAAGGATGCAGATGTAGTTCATCATTTAGCAGGTGTCACAGATGTTCCAAGAACAAAAAGTGAGTCATCAGATTTACAAGATGAAAAAATCAAACTTACTGCTGTAGAAGGTACTCGAAATATTTTAAACAATATATCCCAGAAATGTAAAATTATCTTTCCTTCAACACATGTTGTTTATGAGGGTATAAAAGATGTGAGAACTGATATTTCTGAAGATGAGGAAACAAAACCGGTGCTCTCATATTCATCCTCTAAAGCAATAAATGAAAAACAGCTAAAAGACTCTGGTAAAAATTATATTATTTTAAGATTAGGATCTGTTTATGGGTATTCAACAGACTCCATGCGTATTGACATAATGCCGAACCTATTTTCTAAAATTGCATCTCAAAACGGAACGATAAAATTATTTGCTGGAGGCAGACAAATTAAAAGTTTAGTCCCTTTAATTGATGTTGCGAGATGTTTCAAATTTATGGAAGAAAAACAAGATATAAATAATGAAACATTTAATCTTACCAAAGACACAATTACAGTAAAAGAAGTAGCTGAAGTTTGTAAAAAATATAACCCGAAGATAATTTTAAAAGAAACAAATGATGAAATTCCTAACCTAGGTTTTTCTTTATCAAATAAAAAAATTTTTAAAACTGGTTTTAATTTTTTATATAACCTTGATAAAAATATTGAGGAAATGATTAAAAAGTGGTCAAAACAAGATCTTGCTAATGACCTAGAGTTTGTGCGTAACGGAGAAAATTTATTTGAGGACAAAAGAGGTTTTATAAGTAATCACGAATTAACTGAGCCAATAAATTTAATAGGGTTAATCGAGTCAAAAAAAGGTACAATTAGAGCTAATCATTATCATCCCCAACAAGAGCAAAAATGCTTATTTACAAAAGGACAAATTATAGAAATTTTTCAAGATATTATAAATCCAAACTCACCAAAAATTACCCAAGTTGTGAATGCTGGTCAATTATCGGTAATAAAACCAAATGTTGCTCACACTATGGTTTTTACTAAAGACACAACTTTTTTGAATTTGGTTAGAGGGGAAAGGGATCACGAAAATTATGGAATTACTCACACGATAAAACATGTTTTTGTAGATGAGAAAGAAAAAAATTTACTTTTGAAATATTACAAATTTGAGTGTAGGTCATGTGGAAATCCTGATTTGAAAAGAGTTGTTTCATTAGGATACCAGCCACTTGCAAATAATCTATTAAAAAAAGAGAAAGAAAAATGTGAACTGTACCCCTTAGAAGTAAATTATTGTAGCAAATGTCACAATTGTCAACTTTCAGTTTCTGTAGATCCAAAAAAAATGTTTTCAAACTATTTATATACATCCTCAACCTCAAAAGTATTTAGAAACCACTTCGTTAATGCAGCAAATAAATATTTTAAAGATTTAAAATTAAATAAAAAAAAATCATATATCATAGATATTGGAAGTAACGATGGTGTAGCACTTAAACCATTTTTAGATTTAGGTTTTAAAAAAGTTCTAGGAATTGAACCAGCAAAAAATTTAGCAAAATTAGCAAATAAAAATAAGATAAAAACATTTAATGGATTTTTAGAGAAAAAAAATCTAAAGAAAATTAAAAAAAATGCTGACCTTATTTTAGCTTCTAATGTATTTGCTCATTCAGATAAGTTAAGGGAAATGGCTGAGTGCATGTTTAAGCTTCTAAGTAAAAAAGGAACAATTATAATTGAAGTACAATATTTAATGAACACTCTTAAAGATTTGACTTTTGACAATATCTATCACGAGCATTATAATTATTGGTCCCTTACTTCTCTAATTAATTTTTTCAAACAATTTGAAGCGAAAATTATAAAAGTTGAAAGAGTGAATACTCATGGCGGATCTTTAAGAGTTTATATAAAAAAAAACAAAAAAGCTAAAATTGAAAATAATGTGAAGCAAATGCTTTTAGAAGAAGAAAATTTTGGCATCAAAAAATTTGAAACATATAAAAAATTTGGAGAAAAAGTATATAAAATAAGAGAAAATGTTAGAAAAAATATTAAAAAACTTAAAGATAAAAACAAAATTATAATTGGTTATGGAGCTCCAGCAAAAGCGACTACGGCTTTAAATTTTTTTGGTATTTCGAAAGAGATTGATTTTATAGTAGAAGACAACAAATTAAAACATAATAAATTTATTCCAGGGGTTAAGATACCTATAAAAAACAAATCTCAAATTAAAAATAAAAAAAATACTTTAATCGTTTTAGCCTGGAACTTTTATAAAGATATTATTAAAAATAATTCCGAACTTTCAGAGAATTTTATTAATATAAAGGATTTAGAAGCTAATAATACGTAATTAGATTTTTCCAAATTTCAAAAATATTTCTTATACTTTCAAAAAAATAATTTAAATAGTATTCAGAGGCTGGTATTTTTGAAACTATAAATTCCTGTGAAAAATATAATAGACGCGATAAAGCTATTATGAGGAAAATAAATACAATTAGAGAATTATAAAATCCAAAAGAAACTTTCCCCTTTTCCTGTTTACTTGCTTCTTTTTCAGGTTGTGAGTCGTTGATTTTGATACCATGTTTTTTTGCTAAATATTCGGGTGAATACAAACTAATTTCTCTTGGTTTTTTTGGGGCGGTTTTTTTTACTTTTTTTGGTTTTTGTATTTTTTGCTGAACTGGCTGAGGTTTCGAGACTATTTTTTGTGGTCGAGAAATTGTTTGAGTATTTTTAACTTCACCTATAGGAAATTGTTTCCATTTTAATCCACAAAAACCGCACTGCACCAGTCTACCAGATACTGGAATCGAGTTATCCGGAAGCGTAAATTTTTTTTCACCACAATTACAAGTTATAATCATAATATTTCAATAATACTGCTATTTATATAAATTACACTA
>Ga0066364_10000431_pt1 | contig 9911 bp, 9 predicted proteins | sample Knorr_S7_td_Surf_FD_70970 | JGI IMG/M metagenome (GOLD analysis project Ga0066364, IMG submission 70970) | Marine microbial communities from Southern Atlantic Ocean transect - Knorr_S7_td_SurfaceA_ad_6m_LV_A | ecosystem: Environmental > Aquatic > Marine > Oceanic | place: Southern Atlantic ocean...
AGCGAAGTGCTCGCCGCTTGGAAAGAGGAACTGGACTGGCCGTCGTGGCTGTCCCTCGCTGAGGCGGCGCTTTTCATGGACGCTCCTGAACTCTTGGACACCATGTTGGTCCATCTCACGCCGGGTGAGGAGGCTGTTCTTCGCCTCGTTCGTCGTCGATGGTTGGGGGACACCCGATTGTCCGAGGCGATTGAGGAGGCCCTGACGGTGGTCAGGGACCCAGAAACCCGCGACCTCGCGCTCGAGGGCAGACTGCGGATGGAGCGCGGTTTGGTGCGGTTTGAGCAAGGCGACATGGAGGGGGCAGAAGACGACCTTACGTGGGCGGAGACCCGACTGAAATCCGTCGCAAAAGCGAGCAGGGACCACGACCTCTCTCTGTTGAACAAGGCCGCTTATCACATGGCTCGAGGCGAAGCGCTCATGGCGCTGCAGGTCTACGGCGATGTTTCGAGGAAAGCCGGTCATGCGCACGAAACGATTGCAATATCCCGGCTTGGTGCAAGTCGAATCCGCCATGCGTTGGGTCATGATTTTGATGCTGGGCGGCACGCATGGAACGCCCACAAACACGCCATGCTCGCTTCGCAAGTGAGCATGGCCATTGAAGCGGGTTCGCTCTTCCTCGACCTGGCCATTGACCATCAATCCGTGGAGGCCAAACCCATGCACGTGCAGGTCGAGGAAGCACAGCCGCTGGATTTGGAGGCTGAACCACCGGTGTTGTTGGTCCATCCAGATGACGTCAACGGTGTGTTTGACTGGTGCGTTGAACACCTCGAGGACGGCTGGGGCGGTGCCGAACGGCCGGGCGTACGAGCCATGTTGACCATGGCGCATCGACTGGAGAGGATGGATCGGTTCAAGGATCTGATGAACCATCCCGAATCGGTCGAGGACCCCATGCTGGCTGCCGTCGCTCAAGCCTGTGCACAATCCCCTGAGATGACCGAAGCATGGGGGAGGCGATTGGCTGAGCTCACCGCGATCTAAGGCTCGGAAAACATCCGAGCGAGGTCCTGAAATTCCTCAACCGTCCATGTTTTGACCGGGGGTGCAACGTCCCACCACTGGACCGATGAAACGCTCTCATCCCCGACCTTCCATGAACGCCCGGGTGCGTTCGAAACCACGACGTGGGCGACCCAGCCCTCCGGATAGTAGGATGTGTTCCAGCGGACGAACTCGCCGGTCAGTCCCGTTTCTTCCCTTAGTTCACGCAACAGCGCTTCCTCAGGTGTTTCGTTGGTCTCAAGGTGCCCACCGGGAATTTCCCATCCCCGTTCTGGGTGTTCAACAAACAACACTTCGCCCCCTTCCCCCATGGGCGTGAGCTTCGCTCCTTTGCGGGTGACCCAAGCCAGAACAAATCGTGGACGCGATGATGGCATGCACTCACTTCATTTCAGACTGGATTTTTTCAAGCCAGGTCTCGGCCCACGACTCGCCCGATGCCAGCAGTCTGCGTGCCAGGAAAAACGCCGATTGCAAATCCCCCTGTTCGGTCAGGGTGCGCAAATGGTGCTCGTCAGGGTGGACGGTCGAGGTTTCGTTCTCTTCGGCAGGCGCTGGAGGTTCCGTTGGCAGCGAAATTCGTTGGGTGAGGCTTCGCATTCCCTCGAGAAACGCTGCGCGGTGCTCGACGCTTGGGCCCGACCAGGGTCGCTGCTCATCGCCGTCCATGCGACCGGTCAGTCGCGCCAAAAAGCGGTCTCGCTCGGCAAGGTGCGGTCGTAATTGCTGAACTTGGTCGTAGCACGACCACGCTTCATCCATTTCCTCTCTTCGTTCGTGAAGTCGCCCCATCTCCAGCCAAAGTTCGTGATTGATGGGTCGGTGTGCGAGGAGATGCTTGGCGAGTTCGATGAACATGTCTTCATGTCCTGCTTTTCGGAGTCGTTCCAAACGCCGTCCAAACACGATGTTGGCTCGCTGGTCTCTGAAATCGAGGCGGCGGCAGCGCTCCGCAAAATCGTTGAGTCCCGATCCGCTTGTGTCTTCAGCCAGATTTTCCCACCAGGCACTGGGGTCCAATGCATCTCGGGCAAACGCAGCCTCCAGAAGTTCCAAGCCGACGGAAAGGTAGTCGATGCCCTTGAGTTGATCGAGGTGTTCGGGGTCTCGACCCAAAACAACGAACACGTCTTCAAGGACAGCATGCAGTCCTTCTTCGTCTCCGTTCATGACCTTCAAATCGGCCAAGCAGCGCCAGTTTCGCTCGTCGGTAAAATCGTGGAGGATGGCCTGACGGGCGTTTTGCTCGGCCCATCCCATGTTTTCGGCGGATCGGTCGGGGTCGGTCTTGGCCAGACGAGCGAATTTTTGCGCCGTTGAACGGTATCGGTTGCCCAGATTCCTGCGCGGATGTTGCAGGAGGTCTTGGCTCTCGGACATGGTTCTGCCTCACTGCACGGACATGAACCCTTCTCGGTCCACGCCAAAATCAATGGTCGCGTCGTATCCTATCTTTGAGGTACGACCGTCGTCGTAGCGAGAGGGGTCGAGCGAACTGCCGCGCTGGTCGCTCAAAATCAGCGTGTCTTTGTCCGGTTGCCATCGAGTCATCATGGCCCATTCCACTCGAACGGGGTCGGTGATGTCAATGTCCTCGTCCACGACGGTGACGATCTTCATGCTTTTGTGGCCGTCAAAAGCCGCCTGAATGGCTTTCATGCCGTCGTCAGCGTTTGCTTTTCTGATTTTCAAAACGGCACCCAGCCATCCACAACCGCCTTCCGTCATGTGAACGTCAACGCAGTCCACCACCTGATTGACGGCCGACTTGATGGTCGGCGCTCTTGGCAGCCCCATCAACGTCTTGTGCTCAGCTTCACCGGGTATGAGCGCATGGAAGATGGGGTTGTTTCGGTGAATGAGCCCGTCGATGGCGATCACCGGTTCCTGTCGAACATCGTCCACCGTACCGGTGATGTCCACGTAGGGTCCTTCATCGTCGTTTTCCAGCGTTATTCGGCCCCACCAAACGTATTCGGCTTCCGATGGAACCTGGACGCCGTTGGGAAGCTCAACCAGAGGCAGTTTGGTTCCGTACAGTTTCTCATGCAGGGCCGCTGCAATGGTCAATTCATCGATGTTTTCGTTGAAGGACATGGCTGCAGCAAGAAGAACAACCGGGTCCGGTGCATTCACCACAGCAACATCGACTTCACGCCCTTCGCTTCGGGCGTTCATCACCATGGTTCGCAGGTGTCGAGGCACCAGTCGAACAACCAAATGGTTCTCATCGCGCAAAAACTGGCGGTGAAACGAGACGTTTCGAATTCCGTTGTCCTGCGCGATGATGATGCTTGCGGAAGAATATCGCCCTCTGTCTTGAGGCCAATGGTGCGGTATCGGAATGGTTCGCAGGTCAACCTTGGATGCAATGTTTTCAAAACACGGTGCTTCGCTTTGCTCCACCAGCGTTGGTTCACTGGGGTTGCTCATCGCCCACCCCAGCGTGTCAATGTACGCTTCAGGCTCGATCCCGATGGCAGCGCACAGGCGGTCGCGTGTCAACATGTTCACCGCCGCCCGATGGCCAGGGCATTCAGCGATGTTGTCGAAGACCGTCATGGCGTGGCCGCTTGCTTGGGAATGGTTCAACATGCCGTGGACGAGGCTGACTTGGGACGTTTCCACGTGGGCGGCGTCCAGGTGGTCTCGGAAGGCCATGAGAGACCGAGTTGAAGCCGTTGTTTCAATGTTGTTCATGGTTGAATGGTGTTGGATTCCAGAACGGCTTAATCAAACGACGCCGCCCATGAACGGCCTGCACAAAGGGATTTGATTAAATAGGGGCGGCAAGTCGGCAAAATGCTTCAATGAGGTGACCATGATGGGCAGAGGACTCTTCGCAGGTGCAAAGATGGCCAAGGACCGACAAAAGTTTCGCTGGTCCGATCGCCGATACAAGAAGCGCATGCTCAAGTCTCGAGCCAAGCACGACCCTCTGGCCGGATCCACACAAGCCAAGGGCATCGTCATTGAAAAGGTCGGTATTGAAGCCAAACAACCAAACTCGGGAATCCGCAAAGCCGTCAAGATTTCCCTCATCAAAAACGGCAACAAACTCACGGCTTTCGCACCCGGCGACGGCGCCATCAACTTCATCGATGAACACGATGAAGTCATGGTCGAAGGCATCGGCGGCCGCATGGGGCGTTCGTACGGGGACATTCCTGGTGTCCGCTACAAGGTGATTCAAGTCAACGGCGTTTCGCTCGACGAAATGGTCCGTGGGCGAAAGGAGAAGCCAGTCCGCTGAGGTGTTTACGATGACCGAATCAGAACCCGATGTTGAGGAAGTCAAGCCCATTGCGGGCATTGGAACCAAGGTGTTCGGAAAGTGGGACGCCTCTGAAGTGACCTGCCGAGACCCCGGTCTGGCACCGTACATCAACCTGACCACGGTCGGCGTGCCACACACCGGTGGGCGCCACGCCAACGCATGGTTTGGAAAATCAAAGTTGTCGGTTGTTGAGCGATACATCAACAAGCTCATGCGAACCGGTGCGTACACCGGGAAGAAAATGGGCGCTATGAAAGCCTTCGAAGGTGCTCTTGACGAAATCGCTGACCGCTCTGGAAACAACCCGCTCCAAGTGTTCGTCGATGCGATTTGTTCGGCTGCACCCATGGAGGAGATCACACGAATTAAATTCGGAGCCGTGTCTCAACCCAAAGCCGTCGACTCCTCGCCTTCTCGCCGTCTCGACGTTGCCCTTGCCAACCTGGCCAAGGGTGCCCAGCAAGGCACCCACAAGTCAAAGAGGACGCTCAAGAACTGCATCATCAACGAGTTGACCAAGGCCAGTTCTGGCGACGTCACTTCCTACGCCGTTGGCAAGAAGGAAGAGCTGGAGCGAATTGCAGCCTCTGCTCGATGATGGCCTCCGTACCCAACTTCGATATTGGGTTCACGAAGTTTCATACTCCGCCGTTCCAACGGAGAAGCATGTCCAAGCGCATTTTTGTGAACTTTGTCTCCGATCCAAACAACGACCCGATGAAGACCATCGTTGGCTTAGCGTGCGCTTCACGCGCCGTGGCTGATGGTCACGATGTCAACGTCTTCTTTGCAGCCGCTGGCGTGCGTCTATTGGAGGCCTCGTACATCGAGGGACTCGAAGCAGAACTCGACAGCCCTGAGCCCATGGTGCGGCCCATGATGGATGCGCTGGTGGCGGGTGCAACCCTGCACTGTTCGTTTGGTTCACTCAAGGCCGTGCTCGGTATTTCAGAGGGGGACGGTGCCCTGTTGGTCGCTGACGACCAAATTTCGTGGAGTGGCCCCCCCGGGGTCATCGCGCTGTCAACGGCCTCCGACGTGCAACTCATGTACTGAGGCACACTCAGCCTGCGAGGCACTTAAGAACCCCTCTTCGGTGGGGCAAAACACGAGAACACGGTGGTAACCATGGGACGCAAAGAAGACAACATCAAGAAGGCAACCGAAGTCATGCACATTCTCCCCCAAATCCGTAACTTGTGCATTGCTGCGCACATTGACCACGGCAAGACCACGCTTTCGGACAACCTCATCGCAGGGGCCGGGATGATGTCCAACGAACTTGCTGGAGCAGCACGTGTTCTGGACTTTGACGAGCAAGAATCGGCTCGTGGTATCACCATCAACGCAGCGTCCGCCTCGATGGTCCACGCCGTTGAAGGCACGGACTTCCTCATCAACCTCATCGATACGCCCGGTCACGTCGACTTTGGTGGCGACGTAACCCGTGCCATGCGCGCCGTCGACGGATGTTTCATTCTTGCATGCGCCGTTGAAGGCCCCATGCCTCAAACTGAAACGGTTGTTCGACAAGCGCTCAAGGAGAAGGTGAAGCCTGTTCTGTTCATCAACAAGGTTGACCGCCTCATCAACGAACTTCAAGTCACGCCCGAAGACATGATGGCGCGCTTTACCGAGACCATCAAAAAGGTCAACCGTTTGATCAAGCAGTTCGCTCCTGAAAACAAAAAGAAAGCCTGGCAGGTTTCCGTTCAGGACGGGACGGTTGCCTTCGGTTCAGCGTATCACAACTGGGGCATCACCGTCCCCTACATGGCGAAATCGGGCATTTCGTTCAAAGAAATCTTCGAATACTGCAACAACGAAGACCAGAAGACGCTCGCTCAGAAAGCACCCGTTCACGAAGTGCTGCTCGACATGGCGGTCACCAAACTCCCCGGTCCCATCGAAGCACAGGAGTACCGAATTCCCAACATTTGGAACGGCGATCTCAATTCTGAAATTGGGAAAGCCATGGTATCGTGCGATCCGGACGCCGAACTTGCCATGATGGTCACCAAAATTTGGATGGACCCTCATGCAGGGGAAGTCGCAGTCGGACGTGTTTACTCGGGTGCCATCAATCAGGGTGAATCCGTGTACGCCATCGGTGCTGCGAAGCCAGAACGTGTTCAGCAAGTGGCCATGATGGTCGGTGGCGACCGCATCACGGTTCCCAAGGTGGTCGCAGGAAACATCGCAGCCGTTACGGGCATTCGTTCCGCTGCTGCCGGTGTAACGCTCTCCCGCGACAAGGATTTCACGCCCTTTGAGGCCATTCGACACTATTCGGACCCTGTGGTCACCGTGGCCGTTGAACCCAAGAGCATGAAGGACCTTCCGAAGTTCATCGACGCTCTTCGTTCGCTTGCCAAGGCCGACGCATCGTTGCAGGTGACCACCAACCAGGAAACCGGTGAGGCGTTGCTTGCTGGCATGGGTGAACTCCACCTTGAAATCACCGTTTACCGAATCGAGGAAGAACAGAACATCAAGGTCAAGGTCAGCCCGCCCATCGTCGTTTACCGAGAAGGCATCGAGGGCTCCAACCGTGGAAACGCATTTGAGGGCAAATCGCCAAACCGACACAACCGTTTCTTCTTTGAGATTGAAGCGCTTCCTGCCGACGTCGTTACGGCACTCCGCTCGGGCGATCTCGGCGACGGACCCGTTCGCAGCGGCGACGCCAAGGAGGTTGGCAACAAGTTTGGTGAACTCGGCATGAACAAAGACGTCATGAGGAAAATCTACGCCATCAACGGAACCAACGTTCTTGTGAACGATACCAAGGGTATTCAAAACCTCCACGAAACTCGCGAACTCATCATCGAGGCGTTCAACGAAGTCTGCGTAAAGGGCCCCATTGCAGACGAACCCGTCCAAGGCATGTACGTTCGCTTGGTTGACGCCAAGTTGCACGAGGACGCCATCCACCGTGGACCCGCACAGACCATCCCCGCCGTGCGAAACGGTATCAAGGGCGCCATGATGCGGGCTCGAACGGTTCTCCTCGAACCCATGCAGAAGGCGTTCGTCTCCGTGCCCAACGACTGGCTCGGACCGGTGACACGCGAGGTCACAACCCGCCGCGGCATCATCGAAGACATGCCTTCTGAGGGCGCTGTCACCACCGTCGTTGGTGTGATTCCCATCGCCGAAACCTTTGGCTTCTCAAACGACATTCGCGCCGCTTCGCAGGGCCGTGCCGTTTGGAACACCGAAAACCTCGGGTTCGAAATCTTGCCTCCGCAACTGTTCGACAAGGTCGTCGGTGAGATTCGACAGCGCAAGGGACTCAAGCCCGAGCCCAACCCCGAATCCTACTACGCCGACTGAGGCCTCATGATGACCGGGACCGTGCGTGGCCTCCACGTCAACCCCGAGGGCGGCGTACCGAAGCACCCAGTGCAACATCTCATCGTCGGATACGATGGGTGCCAAGGGGACAAACAGAACGACCGAAAGCACCACGGCGGTCCTCAGCGAGCCGTCTGCCTCATGGAGACGTGGGTCTTGAAGCGGTTGCAGGACGAAGGACACCCCATCCACCCCGGGTCAACGGGAGAAAACATGCTCATTACCGGTACACAACCGGGCGACCTCTCCGTTGGTGCCCGACTGGTCGTGGGTTCCGTGGTTTTGGAACTGACCGGTGATGCACCCCCGTGCAGGACGATTCAAGCCTCGTTTACGGAGGGCTCGTTCCGCAACCTCAGTCATAAACGCGTTTCGGGTCAAACACGTTGGTATGCACGAGTGGTTGAGCCAGGCACCGTCAGGCTGAACGACGATGTGCGGGTGCTCAGTGCAAGCGAGCCAGCTGGAAGTCAGTGAGTTCTCTGAGGGCTTTCAGAGCGGGATTCTCTGGAAGTCGGTCGAGGCAAGCGTGGGCCTGTGCGTGAAAAGCCTCGGCTTTTTCTCGAGCGTAATCCACCGAGCCGAGCTCGGCAAGAGCGGCCAGACCGTCGGAAAGGGCAGCCTCCGAGACTTCCTCGCCTTTGCCCAACACGGAAATCAATCGTTCCTTGACCGGGCCATCGGGTTGTTGCATGGCGTGGATGATCATCAGCGTGCGTTTACCCTGAGCGATGTCGGAGCCTGCAGGCTTTCCGAGGGTTGCTGAATCCGAAAGAACATCGATCACGTCGTCCATGAGTTGGAAGCAGAGACCCAGCGCCTTGCCCCATTCTGCCATGAGTTGGACGGTTTCGTCGTCCGCTCCCGAAATGCTTGCTCCAATCTCAGCACAAATCCAGAACATCACGGCCGTTTTGCCTTCAATCATCTCAAGATAATCATCCTCCGATACGTTGAGCCGGTCTTCAAACTCAATGTCGAGCTGCTGACCCTCGCTTACGCGACGAACCATCCACGCGACGCGATTGACGAGAGCCGGGATGTCTTCGTGGTCCAGGTTTTCCGCCTGCACCAGTCGTTCAAATGCAATGGCCAGCATGGCGTCTCCAGCGTTGATGGCCGTGGGCAAACCGTACTCGATGTGAACCGCATTCCGTCCGCGTCTCACCTCATCGTCGTCCATGATGTCGTCGTGGACCAGTGTGAAATTGTGCACGGTTTCGATCGCTGCGCCGATGTCGAGCAGGCCAGCATGGCTGTCACCAACGGCCTTGGCGATGAGCCACGGAAGCGTGGCTCGCATGCGTTTTCCCCCTCCCTCGATGAGGTGCATCATGGCGTTGCCCAGTCGTTCATGTCGCGACGCCTTGAGGCTGGTTTCAATCCGATGTTCGATCAACGGTTTGACTTCCAGGATGGACGTGAGCAGGTCGGCTCCCTCTGCGTTGGGCAACATGTGGGTGACGTCACCCATGTCGTGGATGCGTTCATCGCTGAGGTCTGCAAGAGCGTCTTTGTCGTTGAAAGCGCTCCACCACGATGGTTGCATGATGCGGGCTGCAATGCACCGGAACCAGGGCGCAATGGCTTGGTCGGCGGCACGCTCCTCCAACAACATGGCCTCCATTTTGTCGTGGTCAACCCAAAGGGTGTTCGCAACCTCGTTGGGATTGGGATTGATCTCAACGTCAGCACACATCACGATGATGTGGTCGAGTTCCCGCTCAATCCATTCTTGGTTCATTCTGGCAGAATACCGCATTTTTGTCATGTAAACCATGTCGTCGGTCGACACCTGCGCAGGGTCAATGCCCAATTCTTGCTCCAGTTTTCGAACGGCGGCTCGCTTCACACCCATGGCGTTCTCGAGTTCCAGTTCTTCAGGGCTGTGCAGTGGGTGCGAACAACATGCGTTTGCCCAAACGTTGGGAAACGTGACCTTGTCCGACGACCGTTGCTGGAGCAGCATCTCTCCTTTGGTGTTGAACAACAGAACGCTGAATGCACGATGGTAGTGGCCAGCCCCTTGGTGGGCTTCAAGCTTGGACATGGGACCGATGACGGTGTCGTCTTCGGCGACGGCAATGACGGCCTCAGCCATCAAGGTGGCTTGGGCTGCGTCTTCCTTTTGAAGGGCGTCGACGTCGTCGATGGCGAGTTCCACGTTGGGAACGTCTTCGATTCCGTATCCCGTCATGCTTTCACCGTCTTTGTGGAGTCGCGGAGGCTACATGAAGAGTTCTCTGTCGTTTCAAGGCTGCAA
>Ga0066364_10000432_pt1 | contig 9896 bp, 11 predicted proteins | sample Knorr_S7_td_Surf_FD_70970 | JGI IMG/M metagenome (GOLD analysis project Ga0066364, IMG submission 70970) | Marine microbial communities from Southern Atlantic Ocean transect - Knorr_S7_td_SurfaceA_ad_6m_LV_A | ecosystem: Environmental > Aquatic > Marine > Oceanic | place: Southern Atlantic ocean...
AAAAAATTTTAGACAACTAAATTCTATCTGCGCTGGACATCCTGAGTATAAAAAAGGATCCGGAATAGAGACAACAACTGGGCCATTAGGTCAAGGCTTAGGTAATGCAGTTGGTTTGGCAATAGCTGAAGAAATTTATAGAAAAAAATTTGGGCAAAATATTATTAATAATAAAACTTATGTTATTGCCAGTGATGGAGATCTAATGGAGGGTGTTAGTCATGAAGTCATGAGTTTAGCAGGACATTTAAAATTGAAAAATTTAATAGTTTTTTTTGACAACAATAAAATATCGATTGATGGTTCTACATCTTTAAGTGTTTCTGATAATTATAAAAAAAGATTTGAGTCTTATGGTTGGAATTTTTTAGAAATTAATGGACATAAAGAAAGACAAATAAGAACAGCTATTTCTAAATCCTCCAGATCTAATAAACCTACGATAATATCTTGTAAAACAATAATTGGTTTTGGTTCTCCTAATAAATCTGGAAAAGCCTCTTCTCACGGCTCTCCGCTGGGTGATGATGAAATAAGGTTAGTGAGAAAAAAACTGAAATGGAATAATAAACCATTTGAAATTCCACAAGAAATTTTAGATGAATGGAGAAAAATTGGAAATAGAGGCGAACAAATAGAAAGAAAATGGCAAGAGGATATTAATAAAAAAAAATCTAAAATAAGAATTGATTTTAATGAAAATTATTTAAATTCTGATTTAGAAGGTTTAATTGAAAGAGAAAAAACTAAATACTTCGACTCCAAGCCAAACTTAGCAACTAGACAGTGTTCAATGGCAGTAATTGAAAGTATATCAGTCTTACTTCCACAACTAATAGGAGGGTCAGCTGACTTAAGCGGCTCAAATAACACAAAAACTAATAATTCTAAAATAATTAATTCAAAAAACTTTAATGGAAATTATATACACTATGGAGTTAGAGAACATGGTATGTCTGCAGTAATGAATGGTTTGGCTCTTTATGGAGGTTTAATACCCTATGGTGGTACATTTCTAATTTTTTCTGATTACAGTAAACCCTCTATAAGACTATCTGCTTTAATGGGTTTAAAAGTAATATATATTTTTTCTCATGACTCCATTGGTTTAGGAGAAGACGGGCCAACTCATCAACCAATTGAGCAGCTTACAGGACTTAGAGCAATACCAAATTTAAATGTTTTTAGACCTGCGGATATTAATGAAACTTTAGAATGTTGGGAAATAGCTTTAAAAAGTAATGGTACTCCGAGCGCTATTGCTTTATCACGACAAAAAGTTCCTTACATCAATCCAAAAAATACTAAAGAAAATAAATGTGAAAAAGGAGCATATGTAGTAAACATTACCTCTCACGAGAGTAACATTACAATTGTAGCATCAGGCACTGAAGTTGAGCTAGCATTAAAAGTACAGAAGAAACTAAAAGAAATCAATATTCATTCGAAAGTTGTTTCAATGCCTTGCATGGAACTTTTTGAAAAACAACCAGAGGATTTTCGTAATGATATTATTGAACAAGACTCTTTAGTAGTAACATTAGAAGCCGGAAGTGTTATGTCTTGGCAAAAATATATAAAAAATAAAGGAATAAATATAGGCATAGATCAATTTGGAGAAAGTGCACCTTATAAAAGTATATACAATCATTTTGGCCTATCAGAAGAGAAGATAGTTGGTTTGATTCAAAAAAAATTAAGAGAATAGTTTAAATAAATGGATAAAATAAAGTTTTTTCCTGAAAATTTAAATGTGCAAAATAAGAAAATAATTTTGAGATTAGATTTAAATGTTCCTCTTAAAGATAAAATGATTATTGATGACACAAGAATTAACTTATGCATACCTTTTATAAAAAGTTTAATTAAAAAAAGAACCAAGATAATTATTATTAGCCATCTTGGTCGGCCAAAAGGAATAAAAGACCCCGCTCTATCTTTAGCGCCAGTGTATAAATATCTTAAAGAAAAGCTTCAAACTAACGTTTATTTCTTTACAGGAAATTTTGATGAAGGGATAAAGGAAAAATTTTCATACTTAAAAGCAGGAGAAGTAATATTGATCGAAAATATAAGGTATTTCAAAGAGGAGACTGATGATGATGAAGTTTTCTCAAAGAAACTAGCATCGCTAGGCGATATCTATATTAATGACGCTTTTTCTTGTTCTCATAGAAAACAATCATCAATTCATAAAATTACAAAATTTGTAGACAAAAGTTTTGCTGGCCCTCTTTTAAAGAAAGAAATTGAGTCAATTAACCTTGTTGTCAAAGAGAAAAAAAAACCAGTAACATGTATTATAGGTGGTGCAAAAATTTCAACAAAAATAAACGTAATTTCTAGTCTTATTGAGAAAATCGATAATCTTGTTATTGTTGGTGCTATGGCTAATAATTTTTTTGTTTACAAAAATTTTAAAGTTGGAAAATCTTTAGTTGAGAAAAATACAAAAGAAATTATTAAACAAATTTATGATAAAGCTGGCAAATATGAATGTAAAGTAATAATCCCAGAAGATTGTGTGGTAAGTACGGACTTTGAGGGGGAAGGGAATAATAAAAATTTAAATGAAATTGAGGAAAATGAAATTATTTTAGATATAGGATATAATACAGTGAATAAGATTAAACAAATAGTTGATCAATCGAAAACAGTGTTATGGAATGGACCTGCAGGATATTTTGAAAATAAAAATTTTTTAAATGGGACCATTTCTATTGCAAAAGTCATTTCAAAAAATACTTTTAATAAGTCACTAGTTTCAATCTTAGGCGGAGGTGATACTTTAGCAGCGGTTAATAAGAGTAAAAACAAACTTTGTTTCACTCACTTATCAACAGCAGGTGGTGCATTTTTGGAGTACTTAGAGGGAAAAGACTTGCCTGGTATAAGTGTTTTAAAATAAATAATCGTTATGACATTAAATGATATTGCTAAAAAAATGTGCGCAAGAGGTAAAGGTATTCTTGCAGCAGATGAGAGCACTGGCACAATAGCAAAAAGATTCAAAAGCATAAATGTTGAAAACCTTGAAAAAAATAGGTTAAATTTTAGACAAATTCTTTTCAACTCAAGTGCAATGAAAAATTATATTGGAGGAGTAATTTTATTTGATGAAACTATAAGACAAAAATCTACTTTTGGACCTTCTATCCCAGAATTAATCTCCAATCATGGAGCAATACCAGGAATTAAAGTTGATAAAGGTGCTAAATTATTGGCTGGATCAACCGATGAGACGATCACCGAGGGTTTAGATGGTTTAAGAGAAAGATTAAAAGAGTATTATAATTTAGGAGCAAGATTTACAAAATGGAGAGCGGTATATAGAATTTCGAAGAAATTACCTTCGGCCCAATCGATTAAATCAAATGCTCATGCATTAGCAAGATATGCTGCTTTAGTACAAGAGGCTCAGATGGTCCCAATAGTTGAACCTGAAGTTCTTATGGATGGATCTCATGATATTAATAAGTGTTACCAAGTCACAACTAATGTACTTAATGAGTGTTATAATGAATTAGAAATTCATAAAGTTGATTTAAAGGGAACGGTATTAAAACCGAATATGGTTATAGATGGTTCTGAATGTGAAAATAAATCAAGTTGTGAAGAAATTGCAAAAAAGACATTAGATTGTTTAAAGAAAAATGTCCCGAGTGAAGTGCCTAGTATTGCATTTTTATCAGGTGGTCAATCTGAAGTCGAGTCAAGTAAAAATCTTAATGAGATTAATAAAATCAATGACAGTGATTTCTTAATTACCTTTTCATTCGGTAGAGGTTTGCAGGCAAGTGCTTTGAAAGAATTTGGAAAAAATCAAAAGAATGTGGAAAATATTCAAAAAGCATTCAATCATCGAGCTAAAATGAATGGTTTGTCCTCAAAGGGGGAGTGGACAGAAAATTCAGAGAAGGTGAAAATAATTTAATCTTTTTGAAAAAATTTATTTACTTAATCTCGCCAAATAAAATAGACAAAAAATTTTATATTAACTTAGATAAAGTTTTATCAGTAGGTAACTCTGCTTTTTTTCAACTTAGACTTAAAAAAACTTCTAAAAAAAAGATTAAAGAAATCTCAAAGAAAATTAGAAAGATAACAATTAAACATAAGGTCAAACTTATAATAAATGACGATTTTAAATTATCCTTATTAGTAAAAGCAAATGGATGCCATTTGGGTCAGTTAGATGGAGTAATCAGTGAGGCTAGAAAAAGTTTAAAAAATAGAATTCTTGGGATTACCTGTCATAACTCAAAAAAAATTGCAAAAAAAATGTTAATTTATAATCCAAACTACTTAGCATTTGGATCCTTTTATAGATCAAGATTAAAACCGAAGGCTGTAAAAGCTAATCTAAGTATTCTTAGATGGGCAAAAAAAAATATTAAAAAGCCAGTCGTAGCTATAGGTGGTATTAACAAAAAAAATTACAAAAAAATTCTTAAATCTGGTGCAAAATATATTGCAATATCAAGTTATATCTGGGATAACCCAAATTTAAAACCTGAGATTGCTATTAAAGAATTTAAATGAAAATAAATGCAAACGAAATAAAACCTGGCATGATAATAGAGCATAAAGATGACTATTGGAATGTTTTAAAAACACAACACGTTAAACCTGGAAAAGGGGGGGCGTTTAACCAGGTCGAATTAAAAAGTGTAATTAAAGGCACTAAGCTAAATGAAAGATTTAGATCGAATGAAACTATCGAGAAAACAGAAGTGAATGAAAAAAAATTTAATTTCTTATATTTTGATGATAATAATTGTCATTTTATGGATGGTATTACTTTTGAACAAGTAGAAATTTCTAAAGAGTTGGCAGGAGAACAACATAAATTATTAAAAGAAAACTTAGAGGTTACAATTTCCTTCATGCAGGAAAAACCCATATCGATTGAATTGCCCACTAATATTGAATGTACAATTGAAACAACAGATGCAGCAATAAAGAATCAGACTGCTTCATCTTCCTATAAACCTGCGATACTAGATTGTGGGCTTAAAGTTAATGTTCCGCCTTTTATAGAGAGTGGAGAAAAAATAGTAATAGATACCAGAACACTAGAATATGTAAAAAGATTAAACTAATGAGTTTAAATTCTCCAAAAATTAATTTGATGGCTAAGACATGTTTGAAGGCATCAAGGTCGTTGATAAGGGACTTTGGGGAAATAGAAAATTTACAAGTATCCTCTAAGGGCCCAGGTGATTTTGTGACTTCTGCTGATAAACGAACAGAAAAAATTATTATAGAAGAATTACAGAAAGCTCATCCTGAATTTTGTATTATAACTGAAGAAAGCGGTATTATAAATAAATCAAACAATAAAAATAAATGGATTGTAGATCCCATTGATGGAACTTTAAACTTTCTTAATGGAATTCCTCAATTTGCTATTTCAATTGCTTATGAAGAAAATAATGAAGTATTATGTGGAATTATATTCAATCCTATTTCAAATGAGATGTATGTTGCAGAAAAAGGAAATGGATCGTATCTAAATAATTCAAGAATAAGAGTTTCAAAAAAAAAAATTATTAAAGACTCTCTCCTTGTTACAGGAGGGCCAAAACAGGCAAGTAAGAAAAAAAATGAGATTTTTTCCGAGTATATTAAAATATCTAACAAAGTAACAAATATTAGAAAATTTGGTAGCGCTGCATTAGATATGGCTTTAGTTGCTAGTGGAAGATGTGATGGATATTGGCAAAGAGAATTAAGATATTGGGATGTAGCAGCTGGTATTGTTATTGTAAAAGAAGCAGGTGGTTTTGTTGATTTTTTTGAAAATGATAATGACTCACCGCTTAAAAAGAATGTTTTGGCTACAAATTCACTTATTCATGAAGAATTAAAAGCTTTAATAGAAAAAAAAGATATTGAGTAAAAACTGTTAATCATATAAAAAGCGCTCATGAAAAAAAACATACACCCTAACTATCATAAAATTAAAGTCGTAATGACTGATGGAACAGAATTTGAGACTAGATCTACGTGGGGTAAAGAGAACGATGTCTTAAAATTAGATATTGATCCAAAATCCCATTACGCATGGACAGGTGGAGCTCAAAAAATTTTAGATAAGGGAAGAGTAAGCAAATACAACAAAAAATTTAGTAATTTAAGAACAAAAAAATAATATATGACTGAAACACCTTTCATGCCAAAAGCGACTGCTGTTTGGCTAGTTGAAAATACCACGCTTACATTTAAACAAATAGCAGAATTTTGCAATTTGCATGAACTTGAAATAAAAGGAATTGCTGATGGTGATGTTGCAAAAGGAATTAAGGCTTATAATCCAATTTTAGCTGGTCAACTTTCTAGAGAAGAAATAGAATTGTGTTCCAAAGATCCATTGAAAAAACTTAAGCTTATTAAAAAAATTGAGGACATAGAGGTTAAAGAAAGAAAAAAACCAAAATATACCCCGTTATCAAAAAGACAAGATCGGCCAGATGCAATTCTTTGGCTGTGTAAAAATGCTCCAGATCTTTCTGACGGACAAATTTCAAAATTAGTAGGAAGTACAAAGGGGACTGTTTCTTTAATAAGAAAAAGAAGCTACTGGAACTTTTCAAACTTAAAACCAAGAGATCCTGTAATTTTAGCTTTATGTACTCAAGAGGCTTTTCAAAAAAGTTTAGATAAGGCGAAAAGAAGAGTTGAAAGAGAAAAAAAAGCTAAAATTAGAGAGGAAAAAAAGGCTCAAGCAGCTTCAGTCTAGACAAATAAACATTCAAATGATAACAACCATGAAAACTAACTGGAGGTTTTTATTAAAATAGACGTTAAAGATAATAATGTAGAGCAAGCTATCAGAGTTTTAAAAAGAAAGCTACAGAAAGAAGGTTTTTTTAAAATAATGAAAATGAAAAGTACCTATGAAAAACCGTCTGAAAAGAAAAAAAGAGTTCAAACGGAAAACATAAAAAGAATTAAAAAGCTCCAAAAACTAAAAAACAGATACTAAAATTATTAAAAATGAGAGGTTCATCAATGCCATCTGGTAAAGTAAAGTGGTTTAATTCAAAAAAAGGTTACGGATTTATTACTGACAATAAAACAAAAAAAGATATCTTTCTTCATGTTTCTGCTCTTGAAAGTTCAAAACTTAGAGTACTAAAAGAGGAACAAATTATTAGTTATGATATCAAAGAGGAGAAAGATAAACTCCAAGCGATTAATATTAAGAAGAAGTAATTTAACGCGGGGTGGAGCAGTCTGGTAGCTCGTCAGGCTCATAACCTGAAGGTCGTAGGTTCAAATCCTACCCCCGCAACCAAAAATATTTAAATATTTTAAAGAATTTAACTTACTAGATTTTTTAACAAGTTATGATATTTTTTGAACATGCTTAATTATAAAATAAAAAAAATAGATAACTTTTTGGAAGATGAAGATTTTAAATCTCTTTCAAACTACGCAAAAAATTTAAGTGAGAATAATAAAATTGATGTTTACCCTAATACAATAGATAAAAATAATAATATTCTCAAGTTATCAATTGAAAAAAGTTTATTAATAAAAATTAATTCCAAGTATCTTCCTCGAGCATTTGATATTCTCAAGGAATTAAATCCTGAAAAAATAAAATTATTTTCCTATTCTGATTTTTCAATCATTAAAACAAATAAAAATTCAAAATTTCCTATTCATGACGATACACCGAACAAATTATTATCTGGAGTGATATATTTATATCCTGAAAATAATTCAGGGACAGTATTTTATAATTCCAAGTCAGGAGATAACAAAACATGTATTGATTGGAAGCAGAACAGAGCAGTTTTTTTTTCAAGAAAAGAGAGGGAGACTTGGCATTCTTATGAAGGTGATCGGATTAATGATAGAGTTGCATTAGTTTATAATCTTATGACGCATGAGCAAAATATAAAAAAGGTATGTGAAATTGAAAATAAAAATTATCTTATCTCAAATATTAGATATAAATTGAATCCCTATCTTTTTAAAATAATAAATAGAGTAATTTAATAAATATTTAATTCTAAATTTTGACTCTCTCTCTAGATTATTACTTAAATTTCAAATAAATCTTCATAATTAAAAATACTATAAACCCTTTGGCCCCTTTATAATTCAGATGCCTAAAAATTCTTGTAGAGTAATTACTCCAGTATTTTTTGTAATTTTCTTCACCAATTCCAAAATCAAATACCTCTAGATCGTTTTTTACTGTCCAATTTATTAAATAGTTGATCAAAATTTTTCCAGGAGAGAAAGAATTGAATTCTTCAGTAAATATTACAGGTACAAGGTAGTAAAATCTTTTATTTTCGATAATACCAATGGTAGCAGCGATAGTTTTACCGTCAGCCTGAATTATTCCAGCTATAAGTTTTTCAGGATATAAATTACTTAACTTTTCATAAAAATTTATCAAGCTTTCATTCAAAGAATTTGGGATTTTCTTTTTTTTAAGGTAAGAATTTTTTTTTAATAAAATTTTTCCAATCAAATCCTTTTGTTTTGCCAAAAAAAGTGTTTTAAATATCACTTTATAATTTTCTAAAAATTTTTTTTTTGTTCTCCGTAATTCTGACGAAAATTTTTTATTTTCTAATAAAGATAAATAATCATTTTCACAAGAAACTAATTTGGTTTGATAAATTTTTGAATAGTGGGTATTTTGAATAAATATAACAAAAGGGTTTAGCGTTTGTTCAATGTATTCAGGTTGTTTATTTAAAAAGATAATATCATAATCCTTAATTGTATTTAAAATTTTATTCCAAACTTGCTTAAAATCTTGTTCATTAACAAATTTTTTACTATTGACGATAGGACAGCAATAATCTGATTGATTAGTACCTATCCATTGTAAAATTTTAATTTGATTGTATCTTTTAATTTCTAAAGGAAAAATTGCGATAGGTTTATTTTTTTCATATACAACAACAATATTAATTTTTGTATCGTTAAAAGTCTCTATAACAGTTTTTATAAAAATGAATTTTTGAAAAAAAAATTGCTTTACTTCATTTTCTAAACTTTTCCAATCTTGTTCCAACTTTTCTTCAAATTTATTGAAAACTTTAAAAGTGAAATTTTTTTCCATTTAATTAAATGTCCTTAATATATATTTAAAATCGAATCCAGCTTTTAGGATCGCATTTTTACTTTTTCTATTTGACCTTAAAACATAAATCAAAATATTTTTATTTTTAAATTTATCAATTATAAGTTTTAATAATTTTGTATAGTAACCTTTATTTCTATATTCTGGCAAAGTTATGAAGTCGAAGATAACAATTTTATTTAAAACTTTCAGATCACGATTTACCTCAGTTATCTTCCATTTTTTTCCTCGAAAAAGCCAACCACTCGAAACTAGATTGTTATTGAAGCTTAAAGTTAGAAAGATACAATTATTGTGGAATCGTTTTTTTTTATCTTTATATATCTTAAAATAATTTGAAATTTCTTTTTTTTTTATGCTAGAAAAATTTTTATAAATTTTAAACTTATATTTTTTAGGACATTTAAAATTTAAATTTGAATTTTTTTCATATATTTCAACTGAACGAAAATAACAAAGTATTTTTTTTAAAAGTTTATTCATATTATTGATACCACATTACTTTTTTTAAGATATATGAGGGAGTGATTAGTAATATGAAATTTCTTAAATTTTTCATTAAGTGTAGATTTTTAAAAAAAAATTTAAATGTATGAAAAAAATTTTTATTTAATTTTATATTCACCAATTCTCTACTTTGTAATCGGATCATAAATTGTTTCTCTTGAATTTTATTTAAAAGATTTAAGTTTGATTGAAGCCACTTTTTCATTTCTTCAATTTCTTTTTCTGCATTTTTTAAAGACAAGTTTTCTCCATGAACTCTATAAGTAGCAACCGG
>Ga0066364_10000433_pt1 | contig 9893 bp, 7 predicted proteins | sample Knorr_S7_td_Surf_FD_70970 | JGI IMG/M metagenome (GOLD analysis project Ga0066364, IMG submission 70970) | Marine microbial communities from Southern Atlantic Ocean transect - Knorr_S7_td_SurfaceA_ad_6m_LV_A | ecosystem: Environmental > Aquatic > Marine > Oceanic | place: Southern Atlantic ocean...
GATAATAATGATCGAAAAAATGGAACCAATGATTTATCAATTTTTTTATTATTGAGAAATTTTTCTAAGATATTAATCACTCTTTTGATAGCTCTATTTCCAACAAATAAGAAAATTAGACCAAGTAAGATTTTTGGGGAGTATTCAATTATTAGATTAAATAAGTATGTGTAGCTTTCTGGACTTAGTATATCATTCATTTGGTAAATTTAAATTAATCTTCTGGATATGGTATAAATATAATCTTTGATTTATTATCCATTACAACAAGCAGACAGCAGTATTCATTGTAATCTTTATATCTTTTTTTAAATATTTTTTCGTCATGGATTATATTATTTGATAATAAAATCTCTAAGTATGATGCATGATATTTCCATTCATTCTCATAAAACTCTTTGATATCAATAAAAAGAGATCCTAACTTGATATCATTCTTGCTCATGATGATTATGGGGAAATTAGAAAATTTATTTTCAGTTATTTTTTGTGTAGCTGTTTTAAGTTTATCAGCAACTTTTATAAAATCAGACGAAATAATTCCCATTTCTTGAATATCTAGGTCTTTATTTTCTTCCATGCTACAATAAACTTACTATATTTAAGCTGATTTTATGAAGAGGATTCTTAAATTATTTTTATTTATTTTTTTTGGTCACCTAAGTAATGTAAATGCAAATCATATTGTTGGTGGGGAGATAGAAATGATTCATATTGGAAATGAAAACTCATTCACTTACAGAGTAAAATTAATTCAATATTTTGATTGTGCTCAAACAGCAAATCCTGGACCAGATGACCTGATATCATATACAATATTTAGAAAATCTGATGGTCAAGCCATAAGAAATGGAACCATGTTTATAACAAATCAAGAATTTGTACCATATACTAATCCAGACTGCTCTCTTGGATTTTTATGTACTTTAAAAGTTGAATATTCTCATGAGATAACTTTAGATCCTGAGGATTTTAATCACCCTGATGGGTATGTCATTGTATGGGAAAGGTGTTGTAGAAATTGGTCTACTAAAAACTTAGTTAACCCAGGATGGAATGGCATGACTTATACTTTACATTTTCCTCCAATTGTCGATGCAGAAGGAAAGCCATTTATAAATTCTTCTCCAAGATTATTTCCTCCTCTAAGCGATTATGCTTGTATAAATCAGTTATTTTATATTGATTTTGCTGGTCAGGACGATGACGGAGATTCAATTGTTTATTCTCTAGCAGCCCCTCTTGATGATAAACAAGCAAATGTTGAGCCTATAAATCCTGTACCACCTCCATCCGCACCACCACATCCTATAGTTGATTTTGCTCCTGGATATAATATTGCCTCGATGATACCTGGTGACCCTGCTTTATCGATATCAAATGAGGGGTTCATAACAGTTACTCCAACAGAGGTAGGTTTATATGTTTTTTCAGTAAAGGCTGACGAGTATAGGGATGGTGTAAAAATTGGTGAAGCAAGAAGAGATTTTCAGATGTTAGTTGTTGATGGTTGTAGTCCACCAGATCCTCCGGAGGCCCTAGTAAAAGTCCCTGGACAAGATGAATATTATAAGGAGGACGACACAATAATTTATGTTGCATCTGAGCCAAAATGTTTTGATCTCTTTGTTACCGATGATGTTGGTACAAATGTTACACTTAATGCTATAGGTGTCAATTTTGGTAATGGAGATAAATCAGATTTAAATGATATTTTCTCTTTTAGTGAGGGCTCAATAAATGATGCTGGAGATACATTAAAGGTCCAGGTATGTGTTTCGGATTGTCCTTATGTCCAAAATGAACCTTATCTGATAGATCTTATTGCCGCTGACGACGCGTGCCCTTTACCTCAAAGAGACACAGTTAGGGTTACTTTGATTGTAGAACCGCCTACAAATCAGGATCCATATTTTATTAATCAAAAAGACACAAATTATGTTACAGTACCATGGAACTCATCATTCTCTAAAGTTATTAATGGTTTAGATCCAGATCTTGATAGCTTAAGTCTAGATTATTTTGTTATACCATCTGAACCAAAAATTAAGTTAGCGGATTACGGCATTTCATTTACCAGATCTGAAGGCAACCAAGGAAATATTTCAGGAACTCTTGAATTTAATACTGATTGTAGAAATTTTGATTATTCGGATAAGACTGATTTTATGATTGGCTTTGTACTTGATGATTTGGATACTTGTGATCTACAAAACACTGATACAATTTTTTATAATTTGAATGTTGAGTTACCTATTAATACAGGACCAAAGTTATCATCGGATGAGGATATAACTGACAGTATTTCTTCAAGACCAAACTTTTCTGTGATTGAAATAGAAACAAATTTATCTGGGAATTATTCACTCAATCTTTTTTCCAATGATGAGGATAATGATACAGTTATTATAAGTGCCTCTGGGGTTGGTTTTGAACTTAATGAAATAAATGGAGTTTTTTCAACTTTTAACTCAAAGCCTGGTAGTGTTGATGGAAGATTTGATATAAATTTTGAATGTGTGGATTTCCCGTATAATGATACCGAAGAATATAAGATTAATTTTATAACTGAAGATATTGATTATTGCCAAGAAATTAATGCTGACACAATCCAACTTGTTATCAAAATAAAACTTGATGAAAATGCAGTACCAATTATTAATAATGAAGATGAATATGTTTTAGATGTTAACAACTCATTTGAAGTCGATATAAATGCATCTGATTCTGATGTTGACGATCTTATATTGTTGAGTTTAGTTTCTGATGCTTTACCAGGTAACTTTTCATTTAGTGATGCTTATGGTACAGGAGAAGTCACAAGTAAATTAAAATGGAATCCAAGTTGCAATGAATTAAATGATGACTTTTCTGACAAACTATATGAACTTACATTTGATGTAGTTGATAATAACTGTCCTAATACAGCAAAATCATCTAAGAGGATTAGATTTTTATTAAAAAAACCAATAGTAAATTGGGATGATTTCCGTCCTCCAAATGCATTTAGTCCAGATGGTGATGGAATAAATGATGTATTTAAGCTTACAGATTTAACGGATCCATTTCAAAATTTACCTCTTGATGGTTGTGATGACAATTTTGAATCGATTGTTTTTGTTGACAGAACAGGTGTTGAAGTATATAAATCGTATGATAAAGAATTTCAGTGGGATGGTGGAGGGCTTTCCTCTGGTGTTTATTTCTATTACATTAAATATACAAAATCAGATTACCGTGGTACCGTTACAATTATTTATTAGGTAATTGATTTTAATGATTTATCTAAGTCTTCAATTAATAAATCAGTTTCCTCTAATCCAATGTAAAATCTGATGAAGTTATGAGGCAAGAAATCAGTTTTTGAGTAATATTCACTATCATTATTGTACCTTGATATTTCAGGGAAAATTAATGATTCATGGCCTCCCCAAGAAGCTCCCATAAAAAAGTTATTGAGATTATTACAGAACTTTTCAATTTTAGATTTTTTTTTACTTTTAAGAACAATCGTGAATTGTCCACAAGGTTTTTTTATGTATTTTTTTACAAGCTTATTTTGAGGGAAATTCTTAGAACTAGGATAAATGACTTCTTTTACCTCACTATTTTTCTCTAAAAACTTAACAACCTTTGGTGTAGATTCAGATATATGTTTCATTCTAATAGGAAGAGTTCTCAAACCATTGATGAATAGCCATGAATTAAATGGTGATAAAACACTACCTATCAATTTAAATTCTTTATTATTAATAGTATCAATTATTTTACTTGAACTACAAATCACTCCCCCCATTGCATTTGCATGTCCTCCAATATATTTTGTAGCAGAATGAATAATAATATCAATTCCCCACTTTGAAGGGTTACAATTTATCGGTGATGAGTAGCTATTGTCAATTATGGTTATAATATTTTGTTTTTTTGCAATTTTAGATATTTCCTCAAGGTCCTGCATTTCATAAGTCCAGGAGTTTGGACTTTCTAGGTATATAAGTTTTGTATTATTTTTTATTTTATTTTTAAAGTTTTCAGTATCAGTTCCATCAACAAAAGAAACTTCAATATTTAGTGGTGGCAAAATTTCTTTCATAAATCTATCAGTACCTGTGTAAGGTCTTCTGACTGATATAATATGCTCACCAGATTTAATTTGAGATAGAATTGCAGTACTAATTGCTGCCATTCCACTCCCAAGAGCAATTGCTTTTTCTGTACCTTCAAGGGCTGCAATTTTCTTTTCAAAAATTGATGTTGTTGGATTACTACCTCTAGTATAAAACGGAGATGGAATCTTAGATGACATGGCATTTCGCATATCTTCAACATTTGAAAAAAGAAAGTTAGAATTAGAAAAGATTGGAGGAATGGCCGCATTAAAGTAACTGTCCTTTTCTTCAGCCAATTGATTAATTATATTTTTGCTCATTATTCTGGGTCGGATATCTGTAACGAAATTATACTAATTTAATTAAAGTATATTTATATAATGAAAAATAAAGTTGCTGTAATAACAGGAGGCTCTTCAGGAATTGGTGAAGCACTTGCCTATAAGTTTTCTCAGGAGAATTTTAATATTGTAATTACCGGAACTAATAAGGATAGGCTCAATAATGTTTTATCAAAAATAAAAAAAAACGGAGTTTCTTGTGAAGGAGTAATACATGATATTTCATCTTCAAATGATGTGAAAAAAATGGTAGATATTTCAATTCGAAAGTTTGGCAGAATTGATGTATTAATATGTAATGCTGGAATTTCTATAAGATCATTATTTGAAGATTTAGATCTTAATACTTTTGAAAAGTTATTTAGAATTAATTTTTTGGGTACAGTATACAGTGTAAAGCATTCTCTTCCTCATCTGATTAAAACATCTGGTACAATCATTGGAATATCTTCTTTAAATGGATTCATCGCAACTCCTACACGTACTGCATATGTTTCTTCTAAGCACGCTATGCAAGGTTTTTTTGATTCATTAAGATTAGAATTAAAAAGAAAAAATGTACATGTTATGGTTGCTTCTCCAGGATATGTACATAGTAATTTTAGAAAAAATACTTTAAAGTCTGATGGAAAGAAAGAGGGCGCATCATCTAGAGATAATGCAAAAATGATGTCTCCTGAAACTGTAGCAGATAGAGTTTTTGATGGATATACTTCAAAAAAAAGAGACCTTATTTTCACTCTTCGAGGAAAACTAGCTCATTTAATAAAGAACTGGTTTCCTAAAATAGCAGATTATTTAGCTTACAAGGAAATTTTAAATGAAAGGGAATCATTACTTAAGAATTATTAATCTATTAATCTAACATTTTTTTTCCTCACGTATCTCTTCTTACCATCCAATATTATTTCATACCATACCTCCAAATCTTTAGATACAATTAGTTTATCTCCTTTATTTAAAATTGAATACAAATCCGATCCTGAGGAAGGTTCTTTCATAATAAATGTATAATCCTTAAATACAATTGCATCTGAGGGCGGTTTTATATTGATTATTAAAAGTGACAGGACACTTGAGATGTAAAAAAAAGGGAGTATAAAATTTATTACGTTCTTTCTAAAATATCTTACCAAATTCACAATAAATATAATTGATATTAAGGTGAGTAATAAAGCCAAAATATTACTTCTATATTTTTTATAAATATTTATAAATATTTTTTTATCACTATTCTCAAACCCATTAAGATTTTTATCATCAACTATATCATTTATTTTATCTAGTACCTTATTTTCGTTTTTATTTTTTTGGAATAATTCTAGATAATAAATTGACTTTTCGTAGTTATCTAAACTCTCTTCAATAGTTGCCATTTTTAAAAGCATACTATTAGAATATTTATTTTCCTTATAAAATATTGAATCATATAAAATTTTTGATTCGGAATATCTTTTAAGATTAAATAATGAATCAGCCTTTTGAGTAGAGCTATAAGAATTTTCACAAAAAAAACTTGATGTGACCAAAATAACTATTATCCTAAAGATTCTCATATACACTAAAGTTGACTTTAGATTCTTTTTGATCTGTAATTAGGTGAAGACTGTAATTACCAGGTTTAATGAATTTATTGAAATGTATGAAATATGGTTGATTAGTTTCAACTCTATCTAAAATCAAGTCCCATCTAATTTGATTAATTCCTTCAATTCCTTCAGACTCATAACTCCATAATTTTTCATTATTTTCTTTAATTACTAAACTATAATTTTTCTTAGAATTTAGTTTGAATGATATTGGTACCTTTTGATATGTATCCATTAGGGGTTCTTTGTGAGTATCGTTAAATCTTGGTAAAACCATTTCCATATCTGAAAAAAGTAATTCATCACTAATATTTTCTTGGTTAAGGTAATACTTATGGAGTGGGTTAAGATTAAATTTATATATTCCTCTTCCATGGGTAGATATTATCATGTCATTAGTTGATTTGTGGACTTCCATATCAGATACACTACTCATTGGAAGGTTTTTTCCAAGAATATTCCATGATTTACCTCTGTCAAGACTTACGTAAAGTCCTCTATATAAACCAGCATAAAGTATATCTTCAAAATTTTCATCTTCTCTAATAAAGTTTATTGGCTCATTGGGTAAATTGCCTTTGAGTTTTTTCCAGTTTTTACCATAGTTATCAGAAACATAAAGGTATGAATTTAAATCATCATAATTTATTCCTGTCATTGACATATAGACAACAGACTTATTAAACTTTGAAGGTTCTATACTTCTTATGTATCCATTTCCTATTTTTTCTGATCTTTCTTTCCACGAAATACCATCATTTCTGGATACCCAAAAAGATCCTCTATCACTTCCATAATACAATAATCCTTTTTCTAATTTAGATTCAGCTAAAGCTCCAGCTGAAAAAGATGGTTTATCTGACGAATTAATCAAATTATTACTTACTAATTTCCATGAATCACCTCTATCAGTCGATTTAAATACATAATTTCCAGCATGATACAATGTATTTGAGTCATGATTTGATATAAAATAAGGGGTAATAAAATTATAATCTAAATTGTCATTTATATTTATAGGTAATTTAGGTTTGATTGAAACAGAAATCCCTGAGAGCATATTCTTTCTCCGCAAGGCCCCGTTTTGCATACTGAAGTAAACTGTATTATTATCATTTGGGTCTACTCTTGTAATACATCCATCTCCTCCATCCCAAGCATCTATCCAGAGATATTTCCATTTTTCATTAAACGAATTATTCCATTCATCTGCAGGACCATAGACTGTTGCATCGTCTTGGGTGCCACCATATATGTTGTATGGTACTTTATTATCCAATTCAATATCATAGAACTCTCCAGTAGGTAAATTATTGTAATGAAGCCATGATTCGCCTTTATCAAAACTAACAAACAACCCACCATCGTTTCCTACTGCAATATGATTCGAATTTTTTGGATTGATCCAAAGTTCGCAATGATCAAGATGAAGACCCTTTGCCTGACTAGGATTCAATCTTTTTACAACTCCTTTAAGGTTTTTAAAACTTTTACCACCATTGTTGCTGTAAGCAGCTCTTACACCGAGTCCGTATATTTCATCGTCATTATCTGGACTCACATAAATATCTGTAAAATACCACCCAATCCCTGGAAAAATTAATAATTCTTCTTTGTGTGTTCTTTGCCAAGTCTCTCCTCCATTTACGGTTCTATAAACTTCGGCAGCATTGGCTCTTGATTTTGCAAGATTATCAATTAAAACATAAGCTTTTTCTGGGTTTGAGTATGATACAGCAACACTGCTTCTTCCCATTTTATTACCATAAGGTAATCCTTCTTCTAGCTTAATCCAATTGTCCCCGTTATCTTCACTTTTATAGATACCACTATTATAACCGCTAATTCCAGGATTATTTTCCCACATTGTTGCATATATTATGTCTGGATTAGACCTAGAAATTACAATATCATTTGATCCTGTTTTATCGTCAATGTGTAATACATTCTCCCATGTTGAACCACCATCTAATGTTCTGTATATACCTCTATTCTTATTTTTTGACCAGAAATGTCCTAAAACACTTACAAAAACAATATCTGGATTTTTAGGATTAATTGAAATTTCACCTATATGCCAAGAATCATTAAGCCCTTTATGATGCCAAGTATTTCCTCCATCAACTGATTTATATATTCCTGTTCCGGGCATAGTAAAATTTCTAGCCTTTTTTAAACTTTCTCCAGTTCCAACATATAATATATCACTATTTGATGGCGCAAGTGCAATATCACCAATTCCTATTGATGGCACGTCATTAAAGATTGGTTTCCAAGATATTCCATTATTTACTGTTTTCCATAGATTGCCTGAACCGAAAGCTACATACATTGTCCCCGGATTCTTTTCATCTATTTGGATTGATTCAACCCTTGCTGAATTAATAACTGGACCAATTTGGATCCATTCAATATCAAATGGTGTTATATTTTTATGATTTACATACTCTTTGAATGAGTAGATTAATGGAGATTTTTTTTGCTGTGATTTCAGATCTGAATTAAAATAAATTATGATCAAGCAGAATAAGAAAAAATTTTTCATTTTTGAATATAATAATTTAATCTGATTGTTAAAATATCAGGAACATTTTCTAGTTTTGCGCGTTCCAGATGTTATGATTGGCTAGCTCAGCTGGTAGAGCATCTCCCTTTTAAGGAGAGGGTCCTGGGTTCGAACCCCAGGCCAATCACTTTTTTTCGCCTGCAATATTCATTAAAAAACCACCAACTACAGCAGCAGTTTCTGTCCTTAATATCATATTCCCTAAACTAAGGCTATTATAACCTTCCTTTTTGAGCATTGATAATTCATCATTTGTTAAATCTCCCTCCGGGCCAATTAGTATAACTGAATTTTCATTGATTTTTTTTTTAAAAAATTCAGATTTTGATTTGATATCTGCAACATACTTATTTTTGAATTTATATTTTTTAACAAATTCTTTAATTTTAATTATTCCCTCCATTTCGGTTTTAAATAGTGAATTACATTGTTTCATAGCTGATATAATTTTCTTTTCTAACCTTTCAATTCTTATCTTATTTCGTTCTGAATTAGAGGTTTCTATGAAGAATATTTTACTGATACCAATTTCAGTTAGTTTTTCAACCATCCACTCAACTCTATTGAAACTTTTTGGAGGAGCAACAGCAACAAATGTATTTTTATTTTTCTTAATAGATTTTATAATTTTTAGTTTGTTTAAATGTATTTTTCTATTTTTTATTTCTTGAATTTCTGCTGAATACAAATTGCCTTTTCCATCAGTTAATTTTATTTTATCTCTAACTTTTTTTCTTAAAACATTATAACAGTGATTATACTCTTGACCTTCCAAGAAATCTGATTTAATATTTTTTAGGTAAAATATCTGCAATTGTTTTATATTTAAATACTAAACTAAACTACTAAAAATGATTCCACTATTACTATTTTTTTTAACTATAAATTTTCAATCTGATTTTAAAGGTTTTTCTAGTAAAGATGAGGCACTTTATTATTCTGAATTATTGAAGTGTGAGGGTTATTTTACTAAGAATGACAATGATAAAATATTTTACTTTCCATGTTCTTCAGAATCTGAATTACAGAATGCTTACCAAGAAATAGAGGTTGAGCCGACTGTTACAGAAATTTGGGATCCTGAACCAGATGTTATTAATCCAGGAAATTCATTTAGAGATGCTCCTTCTGACGCTATTATTTTATTTTCTAAAGATAATTTAAATGAGTGGGTTCATAAAAATGGGAAAGAAGCGAAGTGGATTGTTAAAGATGATTACTTTACAGTTAATCCTGGTACTGGAGATATACTAACTAAGAAATCTTTTGGGAGCTGTCAGTTACATGT
>Ga0066364_10000434_pt1 | contig 9883 bp, 5 predicted proteins | sample Knorr_S7_td_Surf_FD_70970 | JGI IMG/M metagenome (GOLD analysis project Ga0066364, IMG submission 70970) | Marine microbial communities from Southern Atlantic Ocean transect - Knorr_S7_td_SurfaceA_ad_6m_LV_A | ecosystem: Environmental > Aquatic > Marine > Oceanic | place: Southern Atlantic ocean...
TGAAAAAACTGAAAAAATGCTTTTTACGAACAAAAGTGAAGCTGGAAAATCTGTAAAAACTGTAAAGGTTGCAAAACATCTTTCAAATCAGTTTTGTATTTCAGATAAAGATGTAATTCAACTTGCTAAATATGGCTCTATTATTGAAAAGCATTACGGCAAGTGCATGGACATAGAATGGGGAAAGGATGGAGATGATAATAAAATATATATTCTTCAAGCACGTCCAGAGACAGTTCACAGTAGTTCTAGTAATAAAATCACAAAATTTTCATTAAAAGAAAATTCTGAAATATTAATTACAGGCAGAAGCATTGGACAAAAAATTGGAGCAGGTATCACCAAAATAATCGATAGTCCAAAGAATATGGATAGAGTAAAAGAAGGCGATGTTTTAGTAGCTGATATGACCGATCCTGATTGGGAGCCAGTTATGAAAAGAGCATCTGGCATTATAACGAATAGAGGAGGGAGAACTTGTCATGCAGCTATAATTGCACGTGAGCTTGGTATTCCTGCGATAGTTGGAACGAATAATGCTACAAATATTTTAAATTCAGGCTCGCCTGTTACTGTTTCTTGTGCTGAAGGAGAATTAGGGAAGGTTTATAAGGGAAAATTGGATTATGAGACAAAAGAGTATGAAATATCCAAGCTCCCAAAAATTCCTGTCAAAATTATGATGAATGTCGGCAATCCTGATAAAGCTTTTAGTTTCTCAAGAATACCGAACGAGGGAGTAGGATTGGCTAGGCTTGAATTTATTATTAATAAAATGATAGGCATCCATCCAAAGGCTTTAATTCAATACTCAAAAGTTGATAAATCAACAAAGAGATTGATTGATAAAAAAATGTATGGATATGAAGATCCTATAAATTTTTTTATATCAAAACTGTCTGAAGGGATAGCTACAATTGGAGCAGCCTTCAATAACAAACCTGTTATTGTGAGAATGTCTGATTTTAAATCTAATGAATATGCAAATTTAATAGGGGGTAAACAGTTTGAACCTAAAGAAGAAAATCCAATGCTTGGATTTCGTGGAGCAGGCAGATACGTATCTGAGGCCTTTAAAGATTGTTTTCAATTGGAATGTGAGGCATTTAAAAAAGTTAGAAATGAGATGGGTTTAAATAATGTGCAACTTATGATTCCATTTATAAGAACATTAAATGAGGCTAAAGATGTTATTAATTTGCTTGAAGCAAATGGTTTAAAAAGAGGTAAAGACGGATTAAAAATAATTATGATGTCTGAACTTCCGTCAAATGCTCTTTTAGCAGATTCGTTTTTAAAATATTTTGACGGAATGTCTATAGGCTCAAATGATATGACACAACTTACATTAGGCTTGGATAGAGATTCTTCTCTAGTAGCAGATGTTTTTGATGAAAGAGATGACGCTGTAAAAATCATGCTTTCACTTTCAATTGATGCTTGTTTAAAGAAGGGTAAATATATTGGAATTTGTGGACAAGGTCCCTCAGATCATCCAGATTTAGCAGACTGGTTGTTAAAGAAAAATATCCAATCGATGTCTTTAAATCCTGATACAGTTATTGATACTTGGTTTAAGCTTGCAGGGAAAAAAATTTAAATGGCACTTACATATTCTTCCATGTTGGAGTTAGGGACACAAATGCCTGAGTTCGAACTTGAAAATACAGTTAATAATAAAATTTTTTCTACCTCGTATTTCAATAGCACTACTCCCAAGCTGGTAATGTTTATATGCAATCATTGTCCTTACGTAATTCATTATCACAAAGAATTAACTAAGCTATCACAAGATTACAAGGATCATCTTGATTTTGTTGCAATTAGCTCAAATGACATAGTGAACTATCCAGAGGACTCGCCTGAGAAAATGAAAGAATTAGCCATAGAATTAGATTTCTTTTTTCCTTATCTTTACGATGAGACTCAAGATGTTGCAAAAAGCTTTAAAGCAGCATGTACGCCAGAGTTTTATTTGTTTAATAATGAAAAAACGCTTAAATACAGAGGTAGATTAGATAATTCTAGTCCAGGAAATGGCATTGAACCCTCTGGTATTGACCTCAGAGATGCCATAGAAAAGCTGCTTAATGGCAAAGAAGTAGATCAAGCTCAACATCCCTCAATGGGATGTAATATTAAGTGGAAATAATCAAGATGATGATTCTAACTTTTCTTTAAGAGCTAAAGAGAATCTACCTGCATCGGCGCCATTTATTACCCTATGATCATAAGATAAGCCAAAAGGTAGAATAACTTTTTCCTTTATTTCTCCATTTTGCAATTCAATATCATTTCGCGATCTAGAAATTGAGATAATGCCAACCTCAGGAGGATTTATTATTGGTGTAAATCCTATGCCTCCGATTTTTCCAAGACTAGAAACTGTAAAGGTAGCACCAGTTAAATCTTTTTCAAATAACTTTCTGTCACGAGCTTTTCCTGCAAGCTCTTCAATTTTTTTTGAAATATTCTCCACAGATAATTTATCAGCATCTTTTATAACAGGAACTACTAAACCCATTTCAGTGTCCACAGCGATGCCAATATTTATATATTCTTTCAATAAAAGGTTATCTCCATCGACAAGAGAAGAGTTGAATGAAGGAAACTCTTTTAAAATATGGCATAAAGCATGAACAAAATATGCTAAAACTGATGATTTTTTACTTTTTCTCAATTTATTTATTACAGATAGGTCTGCTTCTTCAAAGTGTGTTACGTGTGGAATTGTTACCCATGATTCATGTAAATTTTTCGCTCCTAAAGATTGAATCTTAGAAAGTTTTTGAATTTTAAAGGAACCTTCATCAACAAAATCATTTTCTTTATAGGTTTTTAAACTTAAACCAGATTTATTTGAGTGAATATGATTTTTAAGGTCTTCTTTTGTAATTCTTTTATTTTTGCCTGTACCCGCAATAATACTGAGATCTATTTCTAATTCTCGAGCATATTTTCTTACAGCTGGACCTGCATTAATGCCTGTAAAATCTATTACAGGTCTATTAATTATTTTTTCTTCTTTAACTATCTCTTTTTCTCTCTCCTCTTTTACTTCAGCTTCTTTTACTTCTGTTTCTGCTTTAATCTTTGCAAATTCCATCCCTTCGTGAACACTATCGCCCTCTTTAATAAGTATTTCGCTAATTTCTCCTTGAAAATCTGACGGGACTTCCATAGCTGCCTTCTCTGATTCAAGTACAATTAATGGGTCATTAACATTAACTTTGTCACCAACTTTAATATTTACTTCTATTATTTCTGTTGATTCTGCTTCACCTAAATTTGGAATTTTTAATGCAATTGTATTTATCTTAGCCATGGAGCCTTTGAGTTTAAATTTATTTTTTTATCTTTAATATATTTTTCAGCTTTGTCCTTATTACCAGAAACAATTAAAGCATTAATAACTATGTGATCTTTGCTAATCTCAAAATAATTTCTTAGCTCTTCTCTCGTGTCACTCCTTCCAAAACCATCAGTCCCTAAAGTAATATAATCACCATTTACCCATTGTCGAATTTGATTTGTATATGCTCTCACGTATTCCGATACAGCTACTGTAGGCAAACATTCCGAAAAGCATGACTCGACATATGAGACACTTTTTTTATTTTCATATCTATTTAATCTTTCAACTTCAATTCCATCTTTATACAATTCATTGAAACTTGTTACTGACCATATTTCTGTAGAAATGCCTAATTTTTTGAGTTCCTTTTCTGCATCTACAGCAAAGTTCAAGGTTACTCCGGAAGCTAAAATTCTTAGGGATGGATCTTTATTTTCAAGATACCTATAAGCCCCTTTAATAATATTTTCAGTAGTAGCATTTTTCGGTCTTTTTGGATGAGAATAATTTTCATTCATTAAGGTTAGATAATAAAAACGATCATTGCCTTTTACATACATATCATCTATCCCTTCATCAATAATACTTGAAACCTCATACGAAAAGCAGGGATCATAAGATCTACAATTTGGTATAGTTGAGGCTAAGATGTGGCTATGGCCATCTTGATGCTGCAGTCCCTCGCCATTAAGAGTTGTTCTCCCTGATGTTGCTCCTAAAAGAAATCCTTTAGCCCTTGAGTCACCTGCTGCCCAAGCCAAATCATGTATTCTTTGAAATCCAAACATTGAATAAAAAATATAAAAAGGGATCATTGGAAGTTGGTTATTTGAATAAGAAGTTGCTAATGCCAACCATGCAGAAAACGCACCTGCTTCGTTTATTCCCTCCTCAAGCATTATTCCTGATTCACTCTCTCGATAAAACATTACTTTATCTGCATCTTCGGGTTCATATTTCTGTCCCTCTGAGGAATAAATGCCAAATTGTCTGAAAAGGGCATCCATTCCAAATGTACGTGCTTCATCTGGCACTATAGGCACAACTCTTTCACCTATAGACTTATCTCTAAGTAGCTTAGTTAGCAATCTTACAAAAATCATTGTTGTTGATTGCTCCCTTTCTACAGCATCATCAAAAGATACAAATGTATCTTTATTAGCTTTCAATTTTTCCTTTGAAACTTTTCTTAGGGGAATAAATCCACCTAATGCTTTTCTTCTTTCGTGTAAGTAATTATTTAGTTCTTTATGCTTCGAAAGGTCTAAAAAATTAGGGTTATCTAAATTATTTTTTTTGACGGGAAGATTAAATTTATCAATAAAGTTTTCTAAATTTTCCTTAGTTAATTTCTTAACTTGATGAGTGGTATTATCCGCCTGCCTTGACCCAATTCCGTAACCTTTAATGGTAAATGCCAAAATAACAGTCGGTTTTGTTTTATTTTCATAAGCGAGCCTATAAGCGTTATAAACTTTTATTGGATCATGTCCTCCACGATTGAGGTTCTCAACTTCATCGTCAGAGAACTTTTCAATCATTTTCAAAACTTCAGGATTTTTTCCGAAAAAATTATCTCTGGTATATTTTCCACCTTTAGCTTTAAAATTCTGATATTCCCCATCTACAGTCTCATCCATAATTTTTTGTAATAAACCGTTTTGATCATTATTAATCAGATCATCCCAATGCCTTCCCCAAATCAAATTAACTACATTCCATCCAGCGCCTTTAAACTGTTTTGCTAGCTCAGTAACAATTTTTGAATTTCCCCTTACAGGACCGTCTAATCTTTGCAAATTACAATTAATTACAAAAACTAAATTATTAAGATTTTCTCTTCCAGCTAGGCTAATAGCCCCCATTGATTCGGGTTCATCCATTTCTCCATCTCCGCAATAAACCCAAACTTTTCTATCTTCAATTTCTTCAATAAGTCCTCTTTTTTCAAGATATCTCATGATATGTGCTTGATAGATACCAAAAATAGGTCCAAGCCCCATAGAGACAGTTGGAAATTGCCAATAATCTGGCATTAGCCAAGGATGTGGATAAGAAGAAAGACCCTTTCCTTTAATTTCTTTTCTAAAGTTTTCTATTTGATCTTTTTTAAGTCTTCCTTCTAAAAAGGACCTGGCGTAGATTCCTGGAGAACTATGTCCTTGAAAATATATAAGATCACCTAGCTGTTTATCTGAGCCTCTAAAAAAGTGATTAAAGCCAACTTCATAAAGTGTTGCAGCTGAGGAATAGGTAGATATATGACCTCCTAAATCATCATCTTTATTAGCTTTAAGCACCATTAAGAGACTATTCCAACGAATGAAATGTCTAATTTTTTCTTCAAAATCCCAGTTACCTGGATAAGGTAACTCTTCGTCACTTTGCACAGTGTTCTTAAAGGATGGGTCATTAAGCTCATCAAGAATAATTCCCTTAAGCGACGCTTCAGTAAAAAGGGCTTTTAATAGTTCTTTTGAATATTCTTTTCCATCTGAAAGAATTGTATTTTCAAGGGCTTCAATCCATTCTTTTAATTCTGTATTGAACTCAGGATTATTCATTTACCTCTAAAGATATTTATTGAAAAATTTTAGCAATCTTTCCATAGACGCTTCTCTATTTTCTTCATTAGAGAAACCATGTTCTTCTTTCGTAATGATCATCTTTTCATATGAAATGTTATTTCTATCCATCTCTTGCATAAATAGCTCAGCATCTTTGTATGGTGTTCTTATATCTTTTTTTCCATGAAGCAGAAAGAAGGGGACCCTCATTTCTGAGACCCTATTAATTGGTGATTGGGTAGCATCAATTTCATTTTTATCTCCTTTAAAGGCTCTATCTAAAAATACTTTTCCTCCTCTAGATCGTCTGATGTCACCTCTTTTATATTGTGCTTCGATATCATAAAGACCTGCATCACTTGCTGCACATTTGAATAAATCAGGTCGATTTATAGGCGCAATTGTAGCAGCATAGCCTCCATAACTGCCCCCATATATACATAAATTTTCCTTATCTATTAAACCCTCTGAATGAAAGAATTCTATTCCATCATAAATATCCTCTAATACCTCTTCAAAGTTTCCAAAAACCTCAGATACAAATTTATATCCATAACCTGTTGAGCCTCTGATATTCATCTGAATAACATTAAAATCATTTTCTGCTAAAAACTGTACTGTTGGATCATAACCCCAGTAATCCCTTGCCCAAGGGCCTCCATGAGGGTAAATAATTGTTTTTTTGTTAGATTTATTTTTTGCTTGAGTAAAAAAAGCCTGAATTGGAACTCCATCGCGATTATTGAAATCGTAAGCAATCATTTGGTTAAGGTCTTGATAATTTACTTTAGACCACTGACGAGCTAATGGAGTAAATTCATTTTTATCCCTATCATAAAGAAAAAATGTTCCAGGATTTATATCTGAAGACATATAGACAATTAATTTCTTATTATCAGATGACGATGAGGTCACATAAAAACTTTCATAAGGATAAGCTTTTTGAATTTCAATTAGTGCATCTTTAAGATCACTTTTTACGCTTTTGAGAACAACAAATGATGGATATGCATCATCGGCTCTTACTCCAATAACTTTGTTTGCATCATCTACAGCTATCGCTCCAATTTCTATATCTACTCTTGGATGAGTAAAAATTTCGTTGTATTTTTTTGAAATTATGTCGTAAGTGTAAAGTCCTCTTCTGTCTGATTTATTGCTTTCACCATAACCTAGCATATATATTTTTCTTCCAAATGATGAAATTGGTTGTATTTGTTTAAAAGGATCAACTTTAGTTAGAAATTGCCAATCTGATACTTTTGGTCTGCTAGTTCTTACTCTTACACAAGTCTCGTTATCATTTGCCTCTCTGCAATCAAGTGGATCATACTCAATAGGTAAATTTTCTTTATAGATATAATAGACAACTTCGAATTGTAAATTTACACCTAGTGCGCCCGTTACATCGCCTTGACTGTTGAAGGTAAAATCTGCTTGTTTTACAGGTGCAGTTGTTATTTTTGACATTCTGCCGTTATATATATTCATTTTCCAAAGTTCAAAAAACTCAGAGCTGTCATAAAACTGAACAATAATGTGCTCTTTATCATCGGGCATCATATTTGCCACTTGAGCAGGTCTTTTTGCACTTCCTTGTCCAGTTCTAATGGCTTCGCGTTTCGCGTTATAACCAGCAAGCATTATTTGCTTAGTGCCATCAATATTTGTTGAATAAACTTGTCCTGTAGCAAAATACCTTGTGCTATCTCTCCCTGATCTCAATAGCTCAAAAACCAACCGATCTTTGCTGGCCCAGTAAAAAGTATTGATTTGGTCTCCTCTAACAAACTCATGGTTATAAATTACTTCTTTAGTATCTAAATCAAGAATGCTGAGTATTCTCTCACCATCAATTTTTCTTAATATGCCTACACTTTTTCCATCTGGAGAAATTTTAACGGAGTAAATATCAGGCAGTGTTGCAAACTGGTTTTTTACTTCTGCAGTTGTTGTAATGAATGAGAATAAAATTAAGAAGGTTAGAACATTTTTCATAGAAATATATTGTATTTTTATTTAACCTTTATGTCTGCAAATAAAATAAACTATACCAATGAAAAAAATATATATAGTCTTTTTATTATCAATGTTTATTAATTCAGACGAAGAGAATTCTGCTCAATGTAATTTATACACAGATAATGTTATGGGAGGGAAATCGACCCTCAAAATTTACACTGATGATGTAATGGGAGGGAAATCAACTCTTGAAGAAAATTCAACTTCATCTTCTGATGAATACATTCACTTAATTGGAGAGGTAACAACTGAAAATAATGGTGGTTTTGTAAGAATGGGGTGCCAGCCACAAAAAGAACTTTCAAAATCTGCTAGAGGACTAAAGTTTATGGCAAAAGGAAATAATGAGGCTTATGAAATTCATATCACTTTAAGTGGAATGAAATTGCCTCCATGGTCTTTTTTCAGAAAAGAATTTAAGGTCGATGAAAAATGGCAGGAGTTCTTTATAGAATTTAATGACTTCGAAAAATATGGATATTCTTTAAAATCATTTAAACCGCAAAATTTTAGAGAGATTGCTTTTGCTGGATATGGTCGAGATTTTAAAGTTGACTTATTTCTTAAGGATATTGAGCTAATAACTGAATAATAATGTCCTTTGATTACCTAGCTGAACAATTTGCTACATTGGCGTGGGGCCCATGGTTGGTAATATTTCTTGTAGGTTCAGGTATTTTCTTTCTAATTTTTTCAGGTTTACGGCCCTTTAGATATCTTCCACATGCATTCGCACTTCTAACAGGAAAATACTCTAAGGAAAGTGATGTTGGAGATGTAAGCCATTTTAAAGCTTTAACTGCTGCACTCTCGGGAACAATAGGACTTGGGAATATTGCTGGAGTTGCAGTAGCAATTCAACTTGGTGGACCTGGAGCTATATTTTGGATGTGGCTTACAGCAATTGTAGGTATTGCTACTAAATTTTTTACTTGTACCTTGTCAGTTATGTATCGAGATGTAAATCCTGATGGAACGACAAATGCAGGACCGATGTACGTAATTAAAAATGCTTTACCAAACTACATGCTTCCTCTTGCATATTTCTTTGCTATTTTTGGAATAATTGGATGTCTTCCAGGATTTCAGAGCAATCAACTTGTTCAAATATCAAAAGATCTTTATTTCCCAAGTGTAGAAAATTTTGAACTTATAGCTGGGATATTTCTAGCAATTATTACTGCTATCGTTGTTGTGGGAGGATTAAAAAGAATTGCAAATGTAGCGTCATATTTAGTGCCTTTTATGGGCTGTATATACTTTGGAGCAGTGTTAATTTGTATAGCTCTTAATATTGAAGACTTTTTACCATCATTATCCTTGATAATTTCTGATGCCTTTTCCGGATCAGCAGTAGCGAGTGGCAGCATCATGGGAGTAATAATTGTTGGTGTAAGAAGGGGAGCATTTTCTAATGAAGCTGGTATTGGTACTGAATCATTAGTGCATGGATCAGCAAAAGCATCGCATCCTGTTAAACAGGGTCTTGTAGCAATGACTGGCCCAATATTTGATACCTTGATAATGTGTACAGCTACTGCTGTGCTCATCCTTATTTCAGGTGTGTGGCAGAACTCGGATGCTCAAGGCGTTACATTAACTGCAGAGGCTTTTAACAATATCTTGGGCCCAGTAGGTTCATTTGTTGTATTTTTATGCGTTCTTTGTTTTGGAGTAAGTACTATTTTTACATATTCATATTACGGCACATCATGTGCAAAATTTCTTTTTGGTGAAAAAGGCAGCCAAATATATACCTATATCTTCATTCTTATGATTGTGATATTTGCGGTTATATCACTAGATACCGCCTTAAATATCATCGATGGAGCTTTTGCAATGATGGCAATTCCCACGCTAGTTTCAACACTATGGTTAGCGCCGAAAGTGATGAATTCTGCTAAAGAGTATTTTAATTCTTTAAATGAGTCTGCAAAAA
>Ga0066364_10000440_pt1 | contig 9779 bp, 10 predicted proteins | sample Knorr_S7_td_Surf_FD_70970 | JGI IMG/M metagenome (GOLD analysis project Ga0066364, IMG submission 70970) | Marine microbial communities from Southern Atlantic Ocean transect - Knorr_S7_td_SurfaceA_ad_6m_LV_A | ecosystem: Environmental > Aquatic > Marine > Oceanic | place: Southern Atlantic ocean...
GGGCCCATAGCTCAATTGGTTAGAGCAACGGACTCATAATCCGCAGGTTCGGGGTTCAAGTCCCTGTGGGCCCACATATATGAGCAGTCATTCTTACATTGAGGATAATAGAAATAAAAATATTTTTATCAATATAAATGGTAGATTATTTTTACGAAACAAAGCAAAAATATCAGTTTTTGATAGTGGTTTTTTATTAGGTGACGGAGTTTGGGAAGGAATTAGGCTTCATCATTCTAAACTTGTGTTCATTGAAAATCATTTGGAGAGACTTTTCAAAAGCGCTATTGGAATTTCATTACAAATACCATTTTCAAAAGATGAAATAATTGACGAGATATATAAAGTTTTAGACAAAAATAGTATGAATGATGACGTACATATCCGCTTGATTTTTTCTAGAGGCAATAAAATTACACCATATCAAAATCCGAAAGCAAATGAAGGACCAATAAATTTTGTAATAATACCTGAGCATAAAAAAACAAATCCTTTAACATACAAAAAGGGTATAAATATTGGAAGAGTGCCAAATATTAGACCAAATGAAAGCATACTAAGTCCTCAATATAATACTTTAAGTAAGTTAAATTGTATTCTTGCTAGCATTGAGGCAAATAAACTAGGATATGATGAAGGTATTATGAATGATATTAATGGTAACATCAGTACATGTAATTCAACAAACTTATTTTTTATTAAAAATGACGAAGTATTGACCTCAACCGGAGAATATTGTCTTAATGGTATAACAAGAAGTAAAGCCATTTCAATATGTAAAGACAATAAAATAGATTGCATTGAAAAAAATTTTACATTTAGTGATGTTGCCAATTGTGATGAAGCTTTCGTTACTGGTACATTTGCAGGCATAATTCCTGTGGCACAGCTTGAAAGTAGGAAACTCAAATCAACAAATACCAATTCATTGGTTAATAAAATTCGAAATCTTTATAATAAAGAAATTCAAAACTACATAGGCTAGTATGAAGATTGCTTGCTGGTCTGGTCCAAGAAATATATCAACTGCACTAATGAGATCTTGGTCATCCAGAAATGATACCTTTGTATCAGATGAACCACTTTATGCACACTATTTGAAGGAAACAGGTTTTAATCATCCAATGAGAAAAAAAATTATAAATAACTACCCTACAAATTTTAACGACATCATTAACACTCTAACTTCAAAGATTCCTAATAATAAAAAAATATGGTACCAAAAACATATGGCACATCATTTACTTGATGTAGAAGATTTGTCGTGGATTAAAAATTTTAAAAATTGTATTCTAATACGTCATCCTAAATTTGTTATAAATTCTTATATTAAAAAAAATGTTTTGAAAAACGTATTAGATTTAGGGTATCCCCAACAGCTGTCAATAATAAATTTTTTACAGAGAGAAGCGATTCAATTTTACATTATTGATACTGATTATTTTCTTAAAAATCCGAAAAAAAATTTGTTAGATTGGTGTGATTTTTTGAAAATAAATTTTGATCAAAAAATGCTTTCTTGGCCGAAAGGTCCACATAAATACGATGGAATCTGGGGTGAACATTGGTATGGTAATATTAATAATTCGCAAAATTTTTCAAAAAAAATTGGCGACTCATCTAATAAATATCAAGATTTTAAATTAATATATAATGAGGCAATGTATTTTTATAGAAAAATATATAATATGAAATTTTAATTGATTATTATCCACTGATATGGGAGAATATGAATGAGTAATGTGGTTTGGCACCAAACAACTATTTCAAATGAAGATAGAAATAAGTTATTAAGTCAAAAACCATTTGTATTATGGTTTACAGGACTTAGCGCAAGCGGTAAGTCCTCAATTGCTAATATTGTCGAACAAAAACTTTATCAAATGAAGTATAATACATATTTACTTGATGGTGACAATGTAAGGCATGGGTTAAATAGAGATTTAGGTTTTAATGAAAAGAGTAGAGTAGAAAACATTCGAAGGATAGGTGAAGTTGCGAAGCTTTTTATTGATTCTGGAATTATAACTTTAACTGCTTTTATATCTCCATTCAAGTCAGATCGTCAATTAGTAAGAGAATTATTTGACGCCGGACAATTTATAGAAGTATTCATTGACAGCTCATTAGAGACATGTGAAAATAGAGATCCTAAAGGTATGTATATCAAAGCTCGAAAGGGTGAAATTGAGAACTTTACTGGCATTAGTTCACCTTATGAAGTACCAGTAAGTCCTGAGATTCATGTCGTTAATAATTTAATTACCCTTGATGAAGCATCAGATCAAATAATTACACATTTGAAAGAAAAAAAATTAATTAAATAATAGTAAAGGATTTAAAATGAAATATTCAATGTTTATTGGAAGATGGCAACCACTTCATAAAGGACACCTCTGGCTAATTAATGAAAGACTAAAAGAGGGTAAAAATGTGTGGCTAGCAATAAGAGACGTAGAGCCTGATGAAAATAATCCATGGACCGCTGAAGAAATTGAAAGAATGGTTCATCAGGGTGAATTAAAAGATTTGATAGCAGATGGTAGAGTTATTACTTCAATAATACCAGATATTGAATCGGTAAATTATGGAAGAGGTGTTGGATATGAGATAATAGAACATATACCACCAACGGAAATTGGTGAAATATCAGCAACATCCATAAGGAAACAAATGAGAAAAGACGGAAAACTTTAAAAATTTTTGGTAGATTTAAAAATGAATCTTTTTTTAAAACTTTGGAACAAACCAACCTGGGTAAAGTGGCTTATTTATTTAACAATAGCTTATATCTTATTTATTATTAAAGAAGCATTTGCAATTATCTTATGGCTACTTTTTTGTATTATTTTATATTATATCATTTTTGCTAAAAATGTATTTAAAGCAACAACTTATTATGAAAAAAATAATATTTAGTTTATTAATGTTAACCCTACTGAATTGTCAGGGTAATAGGCCTCACGGAAATCAATATAATTTACCAGAACTAACTCCAAATAACCATTTAATAGGCAATCTTAATGAAAACCGTTCATCTTATAGGGTTTCATTTTATGATATTAATATTGACTTTGATATTAAGAAAAAATCATTGGATGGTTTTGTTACAATAAAAGCTAAAAGCATTAAAGATTTAAATAAATTACAGATTGATTTAGCTGAAAATCTAAATATCAAAAAAATAACTTATAAAAATCAAAAATTATCTTTTAAAAGAGAATTTGACGCTGTAATAATTGATTTTTCTTCAACTATAAAAAAAGATAGTATATTTGAGTTTACCGTTTACTATAATGGAATTCCACAGAGTGCAGATAACCCACCTTGGGCTGGAGGATTTACATGGACAAAAGATAAAAACGGTCGTGACTGGGTTGCTGTTTCTTGTGAAGGCGAAGGAGCAAGAATTTGGTGGCCTAATAAAGATCATATTACAGCTGAAGGCGACAGTGTTAGAATGACCTATACTGTTCCTTCAAATTTAGTAGCAGTTGGTAATGGAAAATTACTAAATATCAAAAATATGGGCGAAAAAACTTCATATGAATGGTTTATAAACAATCCGATAAACAATTATAACATATCTGTTCAAATTGGTAATTATGTATCTGTTCAAGATACATTAATAAAAGATAATGAAACACATTTTATGAACCATTATGTGCTAGATTATAATGAGGAATTGGCTTCAAATTTCTTTCCTCAATCAAAAGAAGTGATAAGATTTTATGAAAAATACTTTGGTGATTATCAATGGTATGAAGATGGCTACAAACTTGTTGAGGTTCCATATCTTGGGATGGAACATCAATCGGCAGTTACATATGGAAATGGATTTAGTATGTATAATGGCGTGAGAAGTAAAAGCTGGCCAATGTACGGTGTTATTGATCCTTTAATAATTCATGAAACTGGGCATGAGTGGTTTGGTAATAGTGTTACGGCATCAGATCCAACTCATATTTGGATTCATGAAGGATTACAAGTTTATTCCGAGTCTTTATTTTTTGAAGATAAATTTGATAGCTATGAAGTTGGAGTACATTATCTTAACACAATCAAAAATCGAATTGTTAATGAGATTCCAATTGTAGGTAATGAAAATGAAAATCACTGGGCACTCCATGGAGATACCTATATGAAAGGTGCATGGGTAATGCATACTTTAAGAAGTGTAATTAATAATGATAAAATATGGTTTGAAATATTGAATGAATTTATGATTGAAAATGCTAAAGGATTTGCAAATACAAATGATTTTTTTCAAAAAGTTAAAGAAAAAACCGGAACAGATTATTGGTACTTTGCTGAACAATATTTTTATACACCTAAACAACCGCAGCTTGAGTACTACCAAACTGATAATGAATTTTATTATAGATGGAAAAATGTAAATGATAATTTCATAATGCCAATCGATTTACTGGTTAATGGTAGAGAATCACGTGTTACACCAACAAGAGTATATAAATCTTTTGAAATAACCAAGCATTCTCAGATTGAAATTATGGACTGGAAATTCTATGTTTTACCATTAAAGAATAATCTTAACTAAGCTATATTTAATTTTTTGGATAAATTTTTAAGCTCATCAATATTGACAGTGGCGGTTCCTATTTTATCAACAACAATTGAGGCTGCAGCATTAGCAAGTTCAGCTGATTTTTCAATATCCTTTGTCTTGGCATAAGCTAAAGATAAAGCAGATACTACTGTATCTCCCGCACCAGTAACATCAGGACTTTCAACTTGGTGAGCTTTAATATGCTTTACAAAATTTTCTTTTCCAACAATGGTTATGCCCTCGTCACCTTTCTTTGCAATAATATAGTCAAATTTTGAGCATTCAATTATTTGCTTACACGCTTTTATAAGAGATTTATTGTTATTTATTTCAATTTTAGATGCTTTCTTTAATTCATTTAAGTTTGGAGTAATAATATTTGCATTTGAATAAAATGAAAAATCATCTTTCTTGGGATCAACAAAAATGTTATTGCCTTCAATATTTTTAAACCAATTGCTGTTTAAAGCCCCTTTATTGTAATCCGAAAATATAATAATATCATAAACATTGCATTTAAGATTTTTAATCGAAGAAGGTGCCCATGGATTTATTAATTCCTCCTCTTCATCAACTCTCAAAACTTGCTTATCATTTAATATGAATCTTGTTTTAGCTGTAGTGTTATATCCTTCAATTATTTGAATATTTTTGCAATCAATATTTTCTTTTTTTAAAAAGTTTATCAATTCTAAACCATTTTTATCATTTCCAACAAAGCCTACACAAGATACAGATGCTCCTAAAGAGTTTAAATTCATTGCAACATTACCTGCCCCACCAGGAGAAAAAAAGGATTTCTTTGGGATAAATACAGGTACAGGGGCTTCTGGCGACATTCTTTTTGAAGATCCATGGACATATTTATCTATCATAAAATCTCCAATTAATAATACTTTTAAATTTGAAAAATCTAAATCCATTTTAAAACTTAACATTATTGTTCTTATAAAACCTGGCAAAATAATCTATCTTAATTTTTTTATTTATCTCTTTTGTAGTCAATAATCTTACACATGAAAATTGCAAAGTAAATAAAAAAGGATATATGTACATATTCTGGTTAGAAAAAAAGAAAGGTACTAAATAAAACGATAATGATATAAATCTAAACATAATAATTTTATTTGATAATTTCATAATCTCACCAGGGTTGATTGTGTCCACAAAAAAACAAATGATTGATAAAGCTATAATAAAAATAAGTATTAATTGTTTAGCATATAGATAATTAGGGAAAAATATTTGCACGATAAAGTCATACATTAAAAATATTATTAGGCCTAATAAAATAGTTGATAAAAAGTGAATAATAGTTTTTTGCTGTAATAATTGATTAAGATTTTTTGAATTATTATTTACAATATCATTTGAAATCAATGGAGAAAAATTAACATCTAATACAGTTGCAAATAAGTTCCATACCAAGGTTCCAATTCTATATCCGAATAAAAATACCCCCAACTCACTATCAGACAAAAAGTAATTACACATAATAAAAAAAAATGCTTCCTGGATTGGATCTATTGATTTTTGTAAACCAATTGGAATAGAAATTTCTAAAATTTCTCTTATACTAACTTTTGAATCATTATTTTTAAAAATTTTAGAAATGTAAATTTCAGATAAACATAAAGAAATCAAACAAGAAAAAAATAAGTATAAAAAGATATCATCAATTGATAATGGGAAATTCGATAAAAAGCTAAAAAAAATTAAAATAAAAAATAGAAAATTAATTAAAACTCCCCCTCCCGGACGAAATTGACCAAAAATTAAGGTTGAATTTTTATAATTATTAATGTTTAAAGCAAAAGCATTAATCCATAAAAAAACATTAATAAAAACAATTAAAAGTAAAATTGGATTAAAAATTTTTAATACTAGATTTGAAAAAAAAATTAGAGTAAAAAAGAGAGACAAGAAAAATTTTTGCCTAAATAGGATAGGTTTTGTGTTTTTGAATTCTGATTTCGGAATTAGTATAGCTAAAACATTAGGAAAGCCAAAGTTGAATAAATAAATAAAAAATTGGAGAATAGATACAGTAAAAGTGAATTTTCCAAAATCTTCAACGCTTAATAAATTTGATGTAATTATTATATTACAAAATCCAAAAAATAAAACACTAATTCTTATTAAAATTAGATTTGATAAAGAAAATTTCACTTATTACATCTCGCCTAGCCAAACTTTCGACTTTTGTTTGAGGTAAATTGAATTAATTTTTTTAAAATTCATGTTCGAAAATTCTACCGTTTAATTTTACCTTGACTAATAATTTGTGCTTGTTTTCTTTTAAGTTCATTTTCACTTATTAGATATTCCTTACTTAACAATTTATTTCCTTTATCAAAGCTATAAACTAAAGGAACTCCTGTGGGAATATTTATTGAAATAATATCTCTATGTGACAGATTTTCTAGTACCTTTATAATAGCTCTAAGTGAATTGCTGTGAGCTACAATAAGGTGATTACCTGAAGTATTTTTAATTTGATTAAAATATTCATTCCAAAAGGGATTTAACCTATCAATGACATTTTTTAAACTCTCGCCGACTGGTAAATCACAATCGATATTTTTAAATTTTGAATGAAATTTTGGGTGTCTTTTATCATTATCATCTAAAAGAGGAGGAGGAATATCATAACTTCTCCTCCAAATAAGAACTTGATCTTCTCCATACTTGGTAGCTGTCTCTGATTTATTTAAGCCTTCGAGTGCTCCATAATGTCTCTCATTCAATCGCCAATCATATTGGATTTTTTCGGTTGGAAATTTTATTAATTCAGCAACAATTTTAGCTGTATCAATTGCTCTTTTAAGAATGGAGGTTTGAACAGTAGAAATTTGAATATTTTTTTTAATTAAATTATTTGCAGAAGATATGGCCTCTTGGATTCCTAATTCAGTAAGAGAGACATCTTTCCACCCTGTAAATCTGTTTTCAAGATTCCACTGACTTTCACCATGGCGCAGTAGAATTAACTTCATTTTTAATCGGTTTGATTATCAACTATTAAAAGAATAGCTGCAATATTAGCTAAAGTGGATGATAAATCAGCTATGAAAGTAGTCAGGTCGAAGTTTGATGGTTCTGGATTTTCTGGTACAAAAACAGTATCTCCTGGTAGTAATCTTTTAGTTCTTCCTCTAAATAAATTAGCCTTATCTATCTGTCCATTTGCCCTTTTGACGTATGCTCTTTTTTTCATGCTATGAGGTTTGTAGCCACCAGCTTGAATTATCGCAGTAGACATTGTCATACCCTTTTTGTAGGCGACTAATCCTGGATTATAAACATTACCTTCAACATTAACTACGTTTTCGAATGGAATTAATTTAATAACAGTGTTTTGACTTAATTCAAAATTCAATGGTGCATTTGCCACGTTTTTAGTAACTAATTTTTCGTTACCATCTATATCAACTTCAGTGAATTCCTGTGTAATAACAATATTTTCATATGTTGTTAGTTCAGTCAAGCCACCTGCTAAATCTATTGATTCTTGAAGTGTGATACCTTTTGTAAGCGGGTAAGTACCAGGTTTGTTTACTTCACCTTCAATTCGATAAGTGAAACTATTTCTGTAATTTATGTCCTCATAAACAAATATTTTGTCATCAATATTTAATGAAAAAGTATCTGCATCATTATAGTTTACAATGAATTCTTTACTGTAAAATTGATTTTCATCTTTCCTTAAAATAACAATATCTTCTTTTATTGTTTTTCTAAAAATAGGGTCATCAAATCCACCAGAAATATCTAAAATATTTTTTAATGACATGTCAGTAGCAGAGTATGTCCCAGGAACTTTTACTCTACCAAAAATTTCAACCTTGGAAGAAGAATCACCAACTTCCCTAATAAGAACTCGGTCTCCATTGTTTAAAAATATCTTATCTTTAGTTAAATCAACATTTAAACTTGATATTATGTTGTCTTGAGTCATTCGATCAATCATTGGTTTTATCGTATCTATTGTTACATTTGAGGAAGCTTTAGCAGTTAATCCGGCAGCATATTTAATCAAATTGTTAAGCTCTTCCGATTTTAATAATTCATAAAATCCAGGCCTTAGTACAGCACCTCTGATTTCGACTCTATTTTCAATTACAGGAATATGTATTATGTCACCATCTATTAATCGTAAACTTGAAAAATCATTAACTCCGTTATTAAAAAAACTATATAAGTCAACTAATGCAATAATCTTATTATCTCTGATTAACTGTATTTTTCTCAGAGAACCTTCGATGTTAATTCCTCCAGCTTGAATTAATGCTACAAAAATATCTGAAAACGGATGGACAAGCTGAACTCCTGGTCTAGCAATTTCTCCTGAAAAATAAATATTTAATGATTTTAGCTTACCAAGCTCAATCATCAAATTAGTTGGACTTTCACTATCTTTTAAAGTTGAATAAATTTTTGATAATTCATTGACCAAAAGTAATTCAGCTTCGTCAACTGTTTTGTTGGATAAATTAATGAAACCAATATTTTCATAATAAATTAAACCATCTTTATTGATAATGAATTTTTCTCTTAAATTCGTTTCACCCCACAATGATAAAATTATTTCATCTCCCGCTCCTAATCTAAAATCAGCTGGGGTTGGTGTATTATCAAAAAAATTTATGTCACTCTGAAAATAATTGTAGCCAAAATATTCCTCATTAATTGTAATATTAGTTTCATTAATAATTTTTACGGGAACAGATTCAACATCATCTGCTTCTTTGTTTCCAGGAATTATATTTTGTTGAGAAATCAACTCTTCTTTCAACTCATCGAGCCTTTGATTTCCAACTCTGTTAATATCTAAAATTGAAGCTTGTGCTTGTAATACACTTAACAAAAATAAAATAGCGTAAAGAAAATTTTTCATGTCATCAATTTAGTTTTAAATAAAATCTTTGCAAATAATTTATATAGAAAGCCATCTATCGTTTTTTAGAGACCACTCAATAGTTTGTTCTAATCTATCAAAGGCTGACTTTGGCGACCATCCCATTTTTTTCATCTTACTTCCACTTAGGGCATATCTTAAATCGTGACCTGGTCTTTGGGAATGATAATCAACCATTTCATACAATAATTCTTTACCTTGAGTTTTAGCTATGAATTGAGCTAATTGCAGATTATCTATTTCATCTTTTCCAACAATATTAAACTTTTGGCATTTAACTCCTGTGTCATCAAG
>Ga0066364_10000449_pt1 | contig 9714 bp, 8 predicted proteins | sample Knorr_S7_td_Surf_FD_70970 | JGI IMG/M metagenome (GOLD analysis project Ga0066364, IMG submission 70970) | Marine microbial communities from Southern Atlantic Ocean transect - Knorr_S7_td_SurfaceA_ad_6m_LV_A | ecosystem: Environmental > Aquatic > Marine > Oceanic | place: Southern Atlantic ocean...
TAATCAAATTATTATATTTTTTAAAACCCAATTCAGCTTTTAACAAATTAATGGTACATGATTTGTCGCATATAATTTTTAAGTCTAAATGATTCATTACACTAGGTATTAAAAAACCAACATGGTGAATCCTTGATAGTTCAGTCCCGAAAGGAATCTTTTTATAAATAAGTTCAAAATCAACCATATTAATTGGGTTTTTATTTGGTAATTGTGCGAAATGGCATTGTCAATTCAAATATAAATAAATTAAAAGCTCGACAATAAATTGGCATATTTGTTTGTGATTTTTCTCCATGTATATTTTCTTTTTGCTATTTCAAACATTTTATTTTTGATTTCTAATGTCTTTTTGACAGAAAGTTTAGAAATTAAATTTTTTAAATCTTCGTTATTCTTGAAATAAAATGTTTTATTTTCAGTTACCTCTCGATTTGTTTTAGCGTCATAGCAAATTATGGGTATGTTATAATTCATTGCTTCTACTAGTGAGGGTGATGTACCACATTCTGAGTGACTGTGTATATATAATTCAGTATTAGACCTAATAACATCCAAATCAAACTTATTGTAAACAGCATTAACTAAAAAAATATTTTTTAAGTTTTTATTTTTTTTTAGCAATTGCTGACCATAATTAGAAAACTTCCAATTTGAGATTATAACAAGATTTTTTTTTGGTAGTTCTTTATATGTTTCAATAAGAGTATGTAAGTGATTATCAATTTGGGCTCTAGCTACAGATAAAGTATATTTTTGAGATAAAAATGGGTATTTTTTAATTAATTTTTTATCAACTTTTTCAATTGATACATGATCACCACCATACTCGATTACGTTTGAGGTAATATTAAAAGTTTTGTATAACTTTTCTTTCATAACTAAGTTATCAGCAATATTTTGATGAGAGGCTAATGCAGCAGTTTTATGACTTAGATAAGCATATTTTTTTTGTAAATAAGAAAATTTTTTTCTTTCCCACTCGTTTATACCGCCATGATTAGTAATTATAATTTTTTTAAAAAAAAAATTTAGTGTTAGTATAAATCCTGCTGCCGGTCCTAATATGAGCAGAATATCAGATTTAAAAAAAGCATGGATTGTTGAAAAAGTATCATAAAAAATACTTTCTAAACCATTCGCTTTAATTGGTAAATATTTGAGTTTTGAATTATTATGAAATCTTAATCTTTCTTCTTTCTTATAAATTGAACTACAATAAACTGTAAATTTAAAATAGTTTGAAAGTTCTTTAGTTAAATATTCAGCTAAAGTTTCAAAACCTCCATACATCGCAGGTATCCCGTTAGTTCCGATAATCGCGACTCTTATTTTTTTTTTAGACATCTAAATATCCGTTGTAGTAATCATTAATATATTCTTTAAGTGAAACCCTCCAATCCCTCATTTTATTCACATTTCTCAGATTTAATTTTTTGGTTACTAATCTTTCAGATGGAGGTCTCTCTGCAAAATAAATTTCTTTGAAATAATCTGAACTAACTGCTGTAATTTTAATTTTATTTTCCATTTTTAAAATTTTAACAAGTTCCTCTGCAACTTCGAACCTGCTGGTCTGACCTCCACAAACACAGTTGTACAACCCCCAATATTCATTTACTAATAATTCTTTAACTGTCTTTGCAAAATCATGAGTATATGTTGGGGTACCATCTTTATCATTAACAATAAATAATTCTTTTTTGCCTTCTTTTATTTGAGCCATCAGTTTTTGTATAAATTTTTTGTCTTTTTTTGGACCAGACCCCATCATCCATCCTGCTCTACATATTATAAACCTATCAGCATTTTCACAGACATATCTTTCGCCCATATATTTTGATCTTGCGTAGACACCTAGAGGATTAGGTAAATCCCAATCATCGTATAAATCTTTTTTTCCATCAAATATTCCAGCGGTACTTACATATAAAATGGGGATGTTTAAATCATTTGCAATTCGTACTGCATTTTCGACAGATAAGGTATTAGTACTGTAGGTATCATCAATATTTTCTTCACAAAATTCCAAATTTGTATATGCTCCAATATGAAAAAGATAATTTGGATTAAAATCCTCAACATCCTTTTTATAATCATCATAATTTCTGAAGTCGAGATAGGATAACCATTTTTCATTGATATCTTTGTCTGTACATTTTAATTTATAATCATTTTTAAATTGAGTATAAAAAGCTTCTCCTAACATTCCGCCGCATCCAGCTATATATATTTTTTTCATATTTATTTTCGTTATCCCGTTAACTAAAATTAGTTTTTAAATTTCAATATTCTTAGTAATATTTTAAAGGCTTCAAAGCTAAACAAACAATCTTTAAGAATAATGACAAAGTTTTTAATTTTTCTTCTAAATAAGTAATTTTTGTAAGTATTATTAATTCTCAGCTCATGGACATTTTTTATTTTAAGTTTTAAATCTTCAATTTTGAAAGTATCACTCCAATGATCTGGTATAAAATAAAAGCGACTATTGATCTTAATTATTTTTATTTTTTTCTTTAAAAAATGTGCATATGAAAATGATTTTTTTACGAGTTTGTTTTCATGTTGATATACAAAGAATAATTCTTCACCATTATATTCAAAAAATCCAAATTTACATTTAATGTCGTTGGTATTTAAAAACTCTTCATAACAAGGATTTGTATCAAAAAAATCATTTCTTTTTGAATAAACTCCATTACCAAATGAGTTGAGGACTCTATTCACACCATAAATAATATTTGAATAACTTTCATCTGTAACCCATATTCTTTTTGAGCTTAACAAGTATTTATATTGACGATAAATTTTATTAGTTTTTTTATAAAAATTATTTACAGATTTTTTATTTCTATAAAAGCTTAAATGACCTAAATCTAAAATTTTATCATATTTATTTTTGGAAATGATATTTCTTATAGGCTCTAGGTCACCTAAAATCATATCTATATCTGAATATCCCCAATAATCGTATCCTATCAAGTATTTTTTAAATATTGACCCATATAATGGCTTAAAGTCACAAAGCTTATATGGATCTTTTGGATAAACTCCCAATCTTTTTTTTATTTTTTCTTTTAACTCAAAAAAATTTTGATTTATCACTTTTAAATTTTTGATTTTTAAATCATCTAAATTTTGATCTGTAATGATCATAAAGTCAAAACATTTATTGTGAGTAATGCCCAAACGATAAATATCAAAAAGCGGATGAAGTTTACCAAAATACGGGATAATAATTTTAATTTTCATTTTGGAGCATTATCGATTATGAATTTATTTAGAATATAAAATAAACCTAAATATCCAATAAAAATTGCAGAACCAATAGTCCCAATTATAAGAGAAAATAAGGACAGTAATGAATATACGAATGAGTGAGATGATTTGAAGGAAAGGTAATCATAAATAAATTTCTTGTAAATTAATAAAACAACTATTAATCCAGCTAGTCCATATTGAGCTAAGATCATGGGCCAGAAATTATCATTTAAGAAATTAACATCAGGATCTTCACCAAGACCCCAATTATTGTCCCATCCAAGATCGGTGTAGACTGGGCTATAAAAAAAACTTGCTGCCGCTGAACCATAATATCCCGGTCCAACTCCGAAAGGAAAGTTTTCATTAAAAATATTAATACCCTCAATAGTTAAGAGTAATCTTGGTGAAAATTCATCAGTAGTCAAAAAATATTGATCGAACTGAGTCCAGCCAGGGATTAATATTAAAATTGTTAAAGGTAATATAGCAAGAAAAGTCCTGATACTGAATAATTTTTTTTCTAGGACCTTTCTTTTTAAAAAATTGTATGAGGAACGAAAAATAATTCTGTTTTGAAAAAGAAGGTAAGCAAATGCAACCACAAAAGCTTTATATCTCAATGTACTAATTAGTAAAATCAGACAGAAAGTAATAAAAATATTGTTCTGCCACTTTATTTTGCCCATGGTTGATATTATTCCAGTAATTAAAACGATATTCAAAAATTCTCCAGCATTATGAGCTATAAAACTGTATGATTTTAATCCGAATCTTGTATCATAAATTGAAAATATCTCAAAAATATAATGAATTGGTAGTAATAAAATGGCTAAAAATATATAAGCACGGCTAATTTTGAAAAAGAAGTAAAAAATACTTTGAAAAGTATCTCTATCAACTCTTGATAAAGCCATTATAAATATTATTGGCTTTAGAAATAAGAAAATATCAAGGAAAAACCTATTAAAATCCAGAGGAAAATTTGACTGAATCGTTGAAATTATATTTATTCCAACAAAAATTATTATTAAGATTGAATAGGTTTTTGGAATTTTATTTTTAAATACCAAATAAAAAAATAAAATTATACAAATAATTTCATCAAAATAATTTACCACTAAGTCATTACCCAGTATTTCAAGGATTAGTTTATTTAATATAGTGACAATGAAGAATAACTTTAAAATAGTTTTTAACATATTATAAATTAAATTCCAAAAAATTGTTTTTCATTAAACTAAATCTAAAATCTTATTTAAATGATTATTACAATCAAATCTTTGACGAATGTCATTCATAATTTCTCTCTTTTTCCAGAAAACTCCTTTTTTCATGATTAGAGTTAACTTTTTTCTTAAATCGATAGCATTTCTAGCCTCAAAAATGTACCCATTATAACCATTTTTTATTAGTTCTGGAATTCCTCCCATTGACGAGCCAATTACGGGCGTCCCAAGAAATAGTGATTCTGTAACAGCAAATGGAAAATTTTCATGCCATTCAGAGGGAACAACAACACAAATGGAGTTCCTTATGTAATTTGCTAATTCTTTTTTTGGGATTTTTCCCAATAATTTAACATCAAGTTTATGATTTTTAATGTATTTAGTTAAATAATTTTTAAATGAACCGTCACCAGCAATCAATAATCTTATTCCAATTTTGGAGCAAGCTTCTATTAGCGTTTTAATTCCTTTGTAGGACTCTAATCTTCCTGCATAAAAAACAAATGGTCTGTATTTCTTTTTTTCAAAAAAGATATTATCTTCATCAGTCAACTCTTTAATAGAATTTTTATCTAAACATAATCCTATTGTTTTAAGTTTTTGTTTAGAAATTCCCATTTTAATCATGGTTTTATTCATAAATTCACTCGGACACAAAAAATATTTAATCCTTTTAATCTCATTACTATTAATAAATAATTTGTTTAACAAATATGCAGCTGTACTTTCGACTATATTACCTCTACAATTATTTTTAATACTGTTAAGAGGAGACTCATCAATACATTCCATACAGTTTTCACCATCTCTAAAGTGATTTGTTGTTGGGCATGACAAATGGTAATCATGTAAAGTATAAAGAATTGGAGTATTTGACTTAATTTTTTGAATAACTTTAAAACCAGGTCCGCCAATAATACTATGAATGTGGACAAAATACCACTCTGTATTGAATAAGTATTTTTCTTCATCCGAACTAAGCTGATTCTGCCTTAAAAAAGACCACGGAAACCTTAATTTATCTTTAAAACTATTAATATCTCGTTTTAGTAATGATTTTGTTCTAATTGTTTTTATTTGACCTATCTCCTCATGACTATTTCCTGATGAGAGAACAGTAACTCTGAAACCCTTCTCAATATAAGTTGAAGTGATACTTTTTGCATAGGACCAATCTCCGCCAGTATTATTCCATTGCCATGCAATAACGAGAATATTTTTAGTTGTCATACTCTTATTCTAATATATTCAAATCCCAAACTGTTAAGAATTTTCTTTGAATAAAGATTTCGACCATCAAAAATAACATGTTTTTTTTATTAAACCCTTCAATTGATTCCAATCAGCTAATCTGAATTTACTCCATCCAGTTATAAGTGCTAGTGCATCTAAATTTTTCAATACTAATGTTTTGCTTCTATCATTGCAACAGGGTCACAAACTTTTACAGTTGTACCAAAATCAAAAAGACAAGCACTGCTTACTAGGCCTACATACTCAGATCCTATTACTGTAATTTTGATAAAATTTTTTAGTTTAGATAATTTCTTCATTAATACTATTTAAAATATTATTCAAAATATTTTGTGATTCTTTCTTAAAATCATTTTTCTTTAGATGAATATTATTGTCTATTCCTGTATTTAATAATAAACTTAAAGTTTTCACCGAGGTATTCTTTGAAATTTCATACTTTTTTAGCCCAATCAATTTTGATAAATCCTTTACCTTATGACTGTAGGGACTAAATAACACTAAATTATTTTGTAAAGTTGTCATTATAGTTCCATGAAAGGTAGTAGTAAAAACACACTCCGCGTTTTTAATGAATGATAAAAACTCCCAAGGACTTAATATTAAATTTTCATCAGCCCATTTGTGCGTGTTAAATCCAGCTGAAATGATTGGAATATTTTTTTCTTTTGACAATTGAATTAAAGATTCTAGGAAAGGAGGATTAGATATATATGAGTAGTATGCTAAATAAGGTTTATTTAATTTTTTTTCAATTGAAACTTGATGTTTTGACCAATTGTCATAAAGTATCGTTGGGTCAATAACTCTTTGTGAGTCATATCTTCCAGCCTTCTCAACTAAAGACTTTGTTGCTTCATCACGATAAAGTATGTAATCTAACTTATTAATACCTTCTAGAAATTCAGGGTAAGAATCAAAAGATTCGATTCTGGTAAAACCAATACTGGGAGCGTAAGCTATTTTCACTTTAGCCTTTACTCCTATACCAAAGAAATTTGGGTCATTTATAAATGATTTATTTTCAATATTCCATATCTCATCACTACCGAAAAAAGCAATATCAAGTAATTCTCCTTTATAATTTTTGACATCTACTTCTTTAATATCCTTGTTGAACTTACACCTAAGAGAATTTTTTCTTAAAAACCTGATTATATTGTAAGAAAAATATTTAACTAAAATACCCTTAAGATTTTCTCTCGGAGAAAATACAGTAACACTGTATTCGTTAACAAATTTTTCTTTTAAATATTTTTGAAGGGCAAACATTTGATAAAATGCCCCATAATTTAATGCATCTGTCAAGGTAAAAATTCCAATTTTTTTCATCTTAATTAAAGTTTGTCCTGTAACTAATATTTTTTAGATTTTTTTATTAATTATTTATGTTTATGGTAATTATTAAAATTTGATCATTTTAAGAACTTGTTTTTTGAAAACCGACCATAAATTGAATTTAAAAATTCATTGTGACCAATATCATATTTTAATCTCCCAATTCTTGTAGTGACTAATTTTCGATTGTTAATACCAATAATATTATCCATTCTTCCGTTAATTCTTCCTGAGAATTTAAAATCATTTGGCTCTTTTAATGAGTACCTGAGTTTTTCAAACAATGAAGAGTTTGACAAAGAACTTTTGACGCCTACCACACTTAGTAATTTTGAATTTGATAAATTCCTATTCAACATTCTATCAAATTTGACCTGATATAGATTAATATTCAGTGATTTAAATTGCTCAAAATCAACCTCAATAAATTTTGCACCAAGCTCAAGTGAAAAAAACTCAAAAATCTTTCCCCATGTTGTAACATAATCTGAACACAGATTAAATATTTGGGTAAAACAGTTATTGTTATTAATAATATTAAAAATATATTTTGCAGAAAATTTACTATCAGTATAGGTAGTTTTAACATCTTTAATTTGACTAGGAATTAAGATTGGTAAACTATTTCTAAATCTTGGTAAATAAAAACCGCATTCAAAGCAAAATAATTGGATTCTATTTTTTCCAAATGTAATGGAAGGTCTTAAAATCGTCCAATTTTTCAAATTTTCCATCAATAAAATATTTTCCTGTTTTGCTTTTTTTATTGCGTATTCTTCAGACTTTCTATATTTATAATCTACTGTTGTATCATCAATTAACCTGGTAGATTCTTCAGTAAGCTTATTATTTCCTGCATCTGAATAAACTCTGTATGAACTTAAAAAAATATAATGTCTACAATTAGTCAAGAAGTATGAAATGAGTCTGCTGAAAAGAGATGTTGGATAGACCATAAAGTCTACTATAACGTCAAAATCATGTGAATCGATAATTTTTTTTATAAAAACTTCATTTAATGAGTTACCAATAATATACTTTACGTTTGATAAACTTTTTAGTTCAGAATTTCTTGTTGTAATAAAAACTTTGAAGTTTTTAGAGATTAAAAGTTCCTCAGTCAAAGACTTACCAATAACCCCGGTTCCTCCAATCAAAAGAACATTCATCATTTACCTAATATTTTTTTAAAGTAATTTTTGTAATTTTCGGGTAACACACCTTTGAATTCTTGAATTAATTTATCAATGTTTGATTTTTTAAAGTTTGAGGCAATTTTAAGGGCAAGAGATTCTTCCCAATCATTTGTAAATACCTCATAAATTACAGATTTTTTAGTTGAATCATCAAATAAAACATCCATTTTGTCTAAGAAGTCTTTTTTGTTATCGGATGAATAATAATTGATATTACATTTATCACAAAGTCCTTTTACAATTGAGTTTGATAATCTTACATTTGGTTTTGAAATTTTACTTGATCCGTCAGAACTTGAATTAAAGTGTCCTCCAGCAGCAATAAATTCATTTGAATCAATATTTATTCCAGATGCCATATGAGAATAGTTTTTGAACTCAATACCTCCACCATTATTAACGAGTATAATTCTTAAATTTTTTGGAAAATGTCTGTTGAGAGTAGAATTTATGTCGTAGAAAAAAGCAAGATCACCAATTATTAAAAAATGTAAAATATCCTTTTTAGCCAGTGCACCACCAATGGCAGTACTCATACAACCATCAATTCCAAATCCACCAACGTTACAATAAGTTCGGATTGTACTATCCAGTTCAAAAAAATTCCAACTTCTCAATGAATTTAAAATTGCCAAATTTAAGACTGATTTTTTTGGAATAAGGTGATGAATTTTTGATGCAATCCAAATATTAGAAAAAGGGAGATTCAAAGCTTTAAATTTTGTCCTTATTTCATTATCAATATTTTTCCATTTTTTATAAAATGAAATACCAGAATTATTTACTATAAAATTTACATTATTAAAAAAAGATACAATGTTACCATGATAAATAAGCTCGAGCTTTTTTGTAAAATCCCTAATTTCACCATCATCGGAAATTCTCCAAACTTTTTTGGATTCTTTTATAATTCTCATGCCAGAGTAGTCACCTGAAACCTCACCAATATGTAACATTAAATCTGGAATGTATGAATCCCATCGTGAATCGGTAGGACCAAAGTTACTACATACAATTGAAGGCAAGATTTTATATTTTCCATAATAACCACTTGTATGATCACAGAATACTACACTATCAAATTTTTTACAAAAAAATTCAATAGCCAATACTTCTTCTTTACTAAATTCTTTACTTGATCCTATATAAATCCCCACAGAACTTATACTTAGATTGAAATCTTTGATATTATTGGAATTTGAATAATTAATTAATCTTGCTTGAGGTAGTTCTTTGGTTGGAAATTGGGTAGAGTATAAGCTCCCTATATTAATATTGACAGGCCCTCCTCCATTTTTTATAGATTCAATTAGTGCTTTATTAATTAGTGTATTACACTCCCACTCATCTGTTATGTTATTAATGTATGGGACTTGAACAGAAATTTTAACTGTATCATTAGGCATGACTCTTCTATCTAAATTTTGTGCCAC
>Ga0066364_10000451_pt1 | contig 9705 bp, 5 predicted proteins | sample Knorr_S7_td_Surf_FD_70970 | JGI IMG/M metagenome (GOLD analysis project Ga0066364, IMG submission 70970) | Marine microbial communities from Southern Atlantic Ocean transect - Knorr_S7_td_SurfaceA_ad_6m_LV_A | ecosystem: Environmental > Aquatic > Marine > Oceanic | place: Southern Atlantic ocean...
TGGTGTACTTAACTGCCCTCTGTTGACGCACCGCAAAAATCGCGCACAAACAAGCCAGCGGCGCTGCTTGAGTTTCTTTGCCGCCGAACGCCCCGCCCATTCTCCGGCACTCAACCGTCACTCGATTCATAGGCCAGCCGAGCACATTGGCAACCAGACGCTGCACGTCACCAGGGTGCTGCGACGAAATTAGTACGTATATGCCATCCTCATTTGGCAGAGCCAAAGCCGTTTGCGGTTCTAAGTAAAAATGCTCTTGACCGCGTATATAAATACTCTCATCTACAACTGTTGCGGCATTATCAAAGAGCGCATCTGGGTCCTCTTCACCCCAATAGCGAGTAGGGGTAACTGTCGAATCGACTTTTAATGCATCATGAATCGTGAGAACTGCTGGCTTTGCCGAGCAGTCGATGTCAGCCTTCGCAACTGCACGTCGAGCGAGCTCTTGGCTAGTAGCAGCTACGGCAAAAATACGCTGACCTGTGTATTGAACATCTGACTTGACGAGTAATGGCTCGTCTTCAACCACGGGACCAACCTGATTGGCTCCTGGTATGTCCCAAGCCGTTATCACGTCGACCACACCGTGGCTCGTGATGACGTTTCCCAAGTCGATTTTCGTTAACTCCGCTCTGGGGTTCTCTGCAACGCCCACTGCGATATGAAGAGCGCCCTCGGGAAGAACTACATCGTCGACAAATAGAGCTTGTCCAGTGACGTGAGCAACAGACGATTCATGCCTCTCGTTAGAAGTCATTTTATGACCCACTCGAGGACAGGAAGAATTGGTCTACCATTTCTTTTATCGAAGCAATGGCCATACTTTGACGGTAGTCCGCGGAGGCCCGAACATCGGATATTGGGAAAATTGTCCTATCGAGCGCGTCCGAGATTGCTCTCCAGTCAATATCAATTAAGCGCCTGCCCAGTATTATTTTTTCTACTTCAAAAAGGCGCAGTGCCCTATCACCTGCGCCCCCGAGAGCAATTCTTATCTCGTTTATGCGGACGTTATCGTGCAAAAGGAAAACGGCTATCGATACACTAGAAATATCGTCTTCATAGCGCTTGGAAAGTTTACGAAATGCAAACGAGCTCCAACTTTCCGGTATGGAAAGCGATATTTTCGATAAGTATTCGTCTTTAGCCAGGGCCGTTTTTCGATAACCTTCAATAAATTCCTCTAGATCTAGAATTCGGGAGCCATTTGCTCTGGTGAGGACAGCTGTGGCTTCGAGCACCAGCAACGCAGGTATCAAATCACCAATCGGAGACGCACTGCACAGATTTCCGCCGATTGTGGCTCTGTTACGGATCTGTTTAGAACCGAATCGCTTAAGTAGGTTTACCATTGCTTCTGAGCGGCAGGCACCTGCGCTGAAAAACGATAAAAGTCGGGAAAGCGTTGTGCATGCTCCTACGGACAAGATGCCATCCTGTACACCGATATGTTTGAGAGTTGCCACGTCAGATATATCAATGATCTTGTCATATTTGAGGAGTCTACTGGTAACTTCAATCCACGCGTCGGTGCCTCCAGATAGGATCAAACGACTGCCTGGTTCTGAGGTATTCAATTCGTCCAGGAATGCTGACTCTGAATCTACTTTGATATACCCCTCAATGCTCTCAGATTTGGCTAATAATCGACTTTCTTCTTGGCTGATCCCTAAGTGTGCAAGGTCAGTGTCGCTTGATGTTGAACAAGCGATAAGCCCTGCTTCTACGATCGGTCTGTAACCGGTGCATCGACATAAGTTACCGCCTATTGTAGCGATGACATCGCTTCGGGAGCTCGTCTCCGAGACCTTGTTACTAGCAGTAAAATCAACCAGAGACATCACAAATCCGGGCGTGCAGAATCCACATTGGCTCGCATTTGAATCAACCATCGCCTGCTGAACGGGGTGTAAGCCCTGATCCGAGGCAATGCCTTCTACCGTTATGACTTGTTTTCCTGCAACAGCTAAGGCTGGGGTGATACACGAGTTAATGGCATGTCGTGATTCGTTGGGCGCTTCACCAGTCGCAACGATCACAGTACAGGCACCGCAGTCTCCGGTCCCACAGCCCTGTTTTGTGCCGCGCAAGTGAAGCGATTCCCTAAGAAACTCCAGCAAGGTCAGATGAGGATCAACTGTGTCCAGCCCGTAAATATGGGCGTTAACTTTGATTATCACTGGTTTATTTACCTCAGAGTCCGGAGTCAAAAGTGCTATCTCCGAGTTTCTACTAGCGATAATTTTTCTCATTTGTTAGCGTCATTTTGTAAGTTACTACAGTCTTACTGCCAAACACTCTTGTCAACGTTCGACAAAGACTAATTTTTCGACGATTTCGTTATCGTTTGTCAGTAACGAACACACCAATGAAACGGAAACGGAATCGACATCCGGCGAATTAAAGGGTCGTGGTATGGTGATCTGTAAACCTTCAGCTAGAGGGAAGTTTTGACGCAAGGCAACGTGATCTGGATTCGCAACCCGCTAGCAACTTACGGAATCGATACCAACTCTGGGCGACCCGCGCAAAACGTCAGCGGGATAATAGTGAGCAATGGCCGAATCGAGTGCGTACTCCTCCAGGGTGAGGATTGGGAAGGCGATTACGACGAAATAATCGATGCAAGCCGCTTGGTGGTTCTTCCAGGACTAATAAATACGCATCATCATTTTTATCAGACGTTAACACGAGCGATGCGGATTGCGTTGAACAAACCGCTCTTTCAATGGCTTGAAGCGCTATATCCCCTATGGGCTAATCTGACAGAGGCCGATGTGGAAATCGCTACACGGCTCGCGATGGCAGAGCTAATGTTGTCTGGTTGTACAACTACTGTCGATCACCACTATCTTTTTACCGAAAGTTGTAGGAATGCGATCGACGTACAGATGCAAGTTGCAACCGAAATGGGTATGCGTGCAATCCTCACGCGCGGATCTATGAGTTTAGACCAATCGTCAGGTGGGCTTCCGCCCGCCTCCGTGGTCGAAAACGAAGACACGATTCTGTCCGAGAGCGAACGCCTCATAAAAAAATGGCATAGCGAAAAGGATTATTCTCTCTGCCAGATAGCATTGGCGCCTTGCTCGCCCTTTTCAGTAACCCCTGAACTCATGCGTGCTACTGCTGAGATGGCTAACAAAACCGGTGTAGCGCTGCATACTCATCTTGCCGAAACCGAAGATGAAGAAGCGTTCTGCATAGCAAAGTACGGCGTCAGGCCAATAGAATTTTTGGACGACTGTGACTGGCTTAACCCGCGCGCATGGTTCGCTCATAGCGTGCATCTGACACAGCAAGAGATCTCGCTTCTGGGGTCTCGCCAGTGCGGCGTGTCTCACTGCCCGTCTTCAAATATGGTCCTGAGTTCGGGCGTATGTAAGGTAAAAGAACTCACTACAGCAGGCGTCGCTGTAGGGTTGGCCGTAGACGGCTCCGCTTCTAACGATCACAGCAATTTGATTCAAGAAGCACGGCAGGCGTTTCTTCTGCAAAGATTGTTTAATTCGGACTTTACGCATTTAGACGCGCTGCGTATGGCAACGCTTGGGGGCTCAGAAGTGTTGTCACGACCCGAGCTGGGTCATCTAAATGAGGGCGCCGCCGCAGATTTAGCTATGTTCGATTTGCAGGAAATTCAGTTCTCAGGTGCCCAGGACCCGCTTGCGGCGCTGCTCTCTAGCGGCGCTCATAGAGCTCACCACGTGCTAATAAACGGGGTTTGGAAGGTAAAGGAAGGTCGCCTTATGAACATCGACACAGCTAATCTTGTCAAGAAACACCATTCTCAAGCCCAAAAATTGTGGCAGCGTGCGGGCTTAAGTTGAGCATTGCTAGTCAAGCCCGTTTTGAGACTGCCAGTCCCAACGATTGCAAACGAAAACCTACCTCAAAACAGTGACGCTCCAGCCACGGGGCCGCAACCAATTGAACCCCGATTGGGAGCCGATCCCGTGACGATATAGGAACGCTCAGGCTTGGTAGGCCGATACAGGAGATCGGCTGCGTGAAATACCCCAGGTTGGCACGAACATTGACTTCTTCACCATTAATAGCCATCGTTTTTTGACCAATTTTCGGCGCCCGAATTGGCGTTGACGGGGCTATCAGCACGTCAAAGGATCGAAATAGGGCGGCTGCCTCCTCAGCAAAGAGTTTGCGTACTTTCTGTGCTTTGATATACCAGCTGGCGGGCAACAGGCTTCCCGCAATGAAGCGGTCGCGAGTATCAGGATCAAAATCTTCGGGTTGGCTTCGCAACCTCGATTCGTGCAGTGCTGCGCCTTCCGCGTTGGTTATCAAGAATGCTGCGCTACGGCCAGCTTCTGCAAACTTGAGGTTGCAGCGCTCAACCGAAAAGCCATCATCTACTAACGCATCAGCAACAAAGCTGACTGCTTTGTTCGCATCGACGAATTGAGGGTTAGCAAAATAACCTTCTAATATTCCGATGCGCAATGACTTGTCAGTTCCGGCGGCCGTTTTTGCCACAAACTCTAGATTCCGTGAGACGCAAGCATGGTCAGCCTTATCAAATCCCTGCAAACAGTCATAAACCACGGCTAAATCTTCGCAAGATTGGGCCAAGGGACCAACGTGATCCAAGCTGTCGCAAAATGGATATGTTCCGGATCGAGGTAGGCGCCCGTAAGTGGGCTTAAGACCAAAAATGCCGCAAAGCGAGGCTGGGACCCTTATGCTGCCGTTTGTGTCGCTGCCCAGAGTTATCGGCAGCATATTGGAGGCTACTGCGGCAGCACTCCCAGAAGATGAGCCACCGGCCATTCTTGTCGGGTCCCAGGGATTTCTGCAATTGCCGAAGTGCACGTTTTCGCCAGTAAAGTCGTAGGCATATTCACCCATGTTCAAGGCACCTACTAGGATCGCGCCGCAATTTTCCAGACGTCTGATTAACAGCGCGTCTTGGAGGGCTGCAACATTTCGTTTGTTAATTTTGCTGCCCGCTAACGTAACGTGGTTTTTGATGTCGAAAAGGTTTTTCACGCCAAATGGCACTCCTAGCAATGGCACGGAATCCTTCTTCAAATCAGCTTGATCCAAAAAACTGGCCCGCGCTCGCGCCCTCTCGTGTAAAACCGAGGTAAATGCGTTGATACCGTTGTCTAGTTGCTCAATCTTTTCAAAAACGGTGTCAACGACCTCTTCAATCGTGAGAACTCCACTTTCTAACTTTTCGAGATGATCTCGAATTCCCGACCAGGGCTGGTTGACTTGATCAGAAACACTTTTTGACATCGTTATTTGTGTGACCCAATCGGTAAGTAGTACTAAAGATCTCTGGCCTTTGGCGAGAACGTAGGCGCAATACTTGAGCAGTTAGAATCCATCGAAGCCGAAAATACCTTTATCGCCATCGATTTGGCAATTTCTACATTGTCGATCACGCCTTGACGGTGTTCGTCCTTGATGTTCACGCCCAAGGCTTTGGCCGCGATATCTGTAAACTGATCGCAGTCGAAATGTTCAAGATTAGTTTGTCGATCTTCCCTTTGTTCCAAGTTACCTCCGTGGGTTTGATGTTACGCCTCGACGGTACATCGTAAGGGCAAACGTCTATTATCAAAAGCTATACAATAAGCGGAAGATGGTAAGTGCGCGGCCATGGCAAGTGATAGGGCGGAATTGCGATAAGTGCGAAAAAGGACATGGCATCTTTCAGCTCTCTCGCGTGGGAAAGCATGGGCAGTGCCTGGCCCAATATACTCTTCCCGCCGACTGAAAATAGGTTTGGCTACTTATGAACAACTATCTAAAGAACAATAAGATCGCTAATTACTGATGAGACATCATAACCGAGCAAGTTCAGACCCTTTATTATTTGCTCTTGAGGACCGGCCTCCACCCCTGCGTTCGGTGTTAGCCGCAGTTGCTCATCTTTCTGCGATTGTTGCAAGCATCATGGCAGCGCCTTTGCTACTGGCAGGAGTTATCGGCTTGAGCGAAGCTTCAACGCGCTACGTGGTTAGCGCTTCACTATTCATTTCAGGCATCGCGACTTTTGTGCAAGTCTACCGATTTGGGTGGGTAGGATCGGGGTTATTATCTGTTCAAGGCACCAGCTTCGCCTTTATCGGACCCATGGCCTACGCTGCTGCTACCTTTCCAGAAGGGACTTCTAGCGAAGAAATAGCAGGAATACTTCTCGGCTCCTGCGCCGCAGGAGGGGTCGCGGTGGCGATAGCAGGCACGTTTTTGAACCAAGTACAAAAAATCATCACGCCAGTAGTGGCGGGGACCGTAGTCTTTTTGTTGGGGCTTTCGCTGGTCATATCTGCTGCCACCAACTTAAATCGAATTCTAGGAGCAGCGGCTTCCACAGAGCTGTACATCATCTGCACAGAGATAGCTCTCACCTTTTTGGTCATATTGTTTCTTTCTAGAGCCAAGCAACCCTGGCTGCGCTTGCTTAGCATTCCGATCGGCATAGTCGTAGGTTGTGTTGCAGCCCTTCTAGCTGGCAATCTCGAGTGGAACGTAGGAGATACGTCAGAAATCTGGTTTGTTCCGCAGTTTTTTCGATTTCCGCTTAACATTGACCTTTTAATGCTCGCAATTCTGATGCCGATTTTTTTGGTGTCACTGACAGAGAGTATCGGAGACCTAACGGCGACGAGCTCTGTATCGCAGCGTCCTATTGAGGGAGAGGAATATGTGCAGAGATTGCGCGGCGGGATCGTCGCTGACGGACTCAACACAGTGCTTGCCGCCTTATTCGGTTCATTCCCAAATACGACTTTTAGTCAAAACAATGCGGTGATCCGCATTACCGGCGTAGCAAGCAGGCGAGTCGGTTTGGTGCTAGCGGTATTGCTGATAATAATGGGCAGCATACCCTTAATTAGCGCCGGGTTTTTGCAAATACCGGGATCAGTAATCAACGGAGCGACTCTCTTTCTATTTGGCATGATTGCCGTCACTGGGTTCGGACTTGCTGTCAAGGCGGACCCTGTATCTGGATATAAGGTGCTAATCGGTTCGACCTTGTGCGCCTTTATGCTCACCGGATTGCCCCAATTGCTGAACGTCCTTTCTATCGAACTACCTCAATACGCAGCGATAATAATGGGTTTTCCCGTAGCAACCGGAATCCTAATAGCGATCATTTTAACGAGAGTAATTAGAAGCTAGCCCAGTAACGCCTCGAGCACTGCTGTGCCTCATAAAAGGGCGCTCGATATAAACGATCAGAGAAATGCACTATTACGATGCCGATTAAAGGCGACCAATACGTGCGGTTATTTTCAAACGGCATAAAAGGCGTTTAATTCCCTAAGTTCCGGACTGATTTTCTTTGAGCATCTTGGCCAATGTATTGGTATTAACCTTGCATGTTGTTTGATGACTTTTTTACGAATATTCGTGACAGAGCATTACTGGAGGTCAAATGTACACGAGAATTATTTCCCTAATCACCGCTATAACAGCTTTTACTGCCGCTTCGTTGCTTCCTGTCCAAGCGTACGCCGACGAAGAGGGGGATGTCGCAGAGCTTGAGGATTTCGTTGTTTCCGAAATCGTTGACGACTTGTCGATACTGCCAAGTGAACCCTCTGAAGGCGCATTCGGTCTAAGTCTCTCGCTTCTAGAAACGCCAAGGTCGGTCACTGAGGTGAGCTCGGACTTAATAAAAACTTATGCGTTGCGGAGCGTAGACGACTTGGTTCGTTTAACCCCTGGCGCGTTTACTAGCTCCTTTTTTGGTATTCGAGGCGCTATGGACATAAGAGGTGAGGCCGCTGATAACTATTTTCGTGGCTTTCGTCGCATAAATAACCCCGGAGCTTTCAACACGATAGTAAGAGGAGCGCATTCGCTCGAGATCCTGCGCGGCCCAGTATCTCCTCTCTATGGCAGCGGCAGTGTTGGCGGACAGCTTAATTATTCGCCAAAGTCAGCAAAGAGTGACACCGCAAAGTACATCAGCGCACCGACGGGTAGAGTCGACCTCACGCTGGGTTCTTACAACCAAAGAATATTGTCAGGAGAATACGGGATGCCCTTCACTGTTGGGGGCAAACAGGCCGGTTTGTACATTTTCGCAGAAGCCGAGGACTCGGAATCGTTTTACCATGGCTATGCGCCTACCAGCGAACTAGTACAGGTTGCCTTCGACGTAGACTACAGTGAATCGACCTCCATTGAGTTCGGCATACAGCACCAAACCACGGATAGTATCCAGGTTCCGGGCTGGACTAGAGTCACGCAGGATTTGGTGGATAACGGCACTTACATCACCGGATCTCCGGATTCGCGAAATGATGCATCCAACTCTATCGGCTCAGACCGGCTAACCCCTCAGGAGTCGGGTTTTGTCACGCCTAATGCCCCATTTTTTATCAATAGTTCGTTCAGTGGCGTAACGACTTTTTGCGGTAACAGTACTGCTCAGGGCCTCACGTTCACATTCAAAGGACAAACGCAAGACGTTTGTGCCTTCAACCCGATTAATCCTATTACGAACGTTGGAACGGCTAAGATCGACCACCGAACGACGTTTATCGACTCGTTGGACTTTGCTGACACAACAGCAACCACTGCTTATTTTGATATCGTCACGAATTTCGACAGCGGCACCGTATGGAAAAACCAATTTTTCTACGACTACTTGGATCACACTAAGCACCAAAGCTGGGGGTTCACAGCTTTGTACCCAGGTGCGGAGGTAATGGAATTTAGATCAAGCTTCACTCGAACCATCGAGACGGATGTTGGCTCGTCTACTACCGTAATAGGGGCCAGTATTCGGAAAGAGGACAAGGACCATAAAGAGGCCTGGTTTGATGAGTTCTTCGATCGTAGAGACATGTTGGTAGGGCCGACCCCGGACGACAGAATCGATTGGGCAGTGGTTAACCCGTGGGCAGATGCAACTATCCTTTACGATGAGGACGGAAATATATCGGGACTTGATGGAACCGTTAGAAGAAACTTCAACGGTGAACAAAAAAGCGTCCTATACAACGCAGGTGCGTTCTTCTTCACTGACACAAAAATCGGCCCTATTAAAGTTCTTGCAGGGGCACGGTATGACAAGTTCAGTGCCACCTCTAGAGAAGACGCATTGTCTTTGCTCGGTATTCCATTCGATTCTTCTGGAATTCATAGAGGTGATAAGGGTGCGACAAGCTATAACCTCAGCGTGTCGTATGATGCGGGCAACAGCGTCATTCCATATGTTACTGTCGCAGAATCCAATAGCCTTAGCACAAACCAACTGGGAGGCATCCTTCCAGGGACCGTTGGTGACGGCAGTTTCGTACAGGGCTCAGAAATAAAAGAGGCGGGGCTAAAGTTTAACGCGATGGGCGGCGGACTTTATGCGGCTCTTGCCTACTATGACCAGGAGAAATCATACCGAGACGCTCAAACCCAAGCGCTTGTTGCTGTATTTGGTAAGGGCTACGAGGGCGAACTTCGATTAGTCCTCAGCGAGTCGTTCTCTCTCGCGGCTACTTTCACAAAAAGCGAAACGACAGAGATCAGCGATGGCGCTTTAGCGATAATAAACGCTGAGCAATTCGCGCAGCAAAACGGCCTAGAAGTAACTGACTTATATGGCGGCAGAGTTGGGGGCTACCGCGGTACCTTTATCGGCAGTCAAGTGGAAGTGGACCGAGGCGGTTTACCGGATACGGTAGCAAGTGCGTATGCCAGCTACTCTATGGCGATCGGCGACGC
>Ga0066364_10000453_pt1 | contig 9696 bp, 10 predicted proteins | sample Knorr_S7_td_Surf_FD_70970 | JGI IMG/M metagenome (GOLD analysis project Ga0066364, IMG submission 70970) | Marine microbial communities from Southern Atlantic Ocean transect - Knorr_S7_td_SurfaceA_ad_6m_LV_A | ecosystem: Environmental > Aquatic > Marine > Oceanic | place: Southern Atlantic ocean...
CCAGTGTAGGCTCCCTCATCTTTTTCTGATACGTTTTGTGCAATAACTTTAATTGGTGTTGATTCACATATTTTTGAAATTTCATTTAAAAAAGGAAATGCTGGTGAGATATATACCTCGCACCCAAATAACTTATTTGATTGCAAAATTTCTTGAACCAATCCAATCGAAGCATTCAAGTCTTTATTCATTTTCCAATTACCAGCAACGATTTTTCTTCTCATATTAATTAATTCTTGGATCTAGATATTTGTAAATTTCATCTACAAATATATTAATCAAAATGAAAGAAAGACTTATTACTGTTACAGCTCCTATAATAACTGGAACGTCAAGATTATTTAATGAATTAACAATTTCTCTTCCCAAACCATTCCATCCAAAAATATACTCAACAAAGACTGAACCAGCCAATAGACTAGCAAACCATCCTGAAAGAGCAGTTACAACAGGATTAAGAGAGTTTTTTAAACAATGATTTACAATGACTTTATATTTGGACAATCCTTTTGAGTAAGCTGTCAAAATATAATTCTGATTTAATGTTTGTATCATTGAATTTCTCATAAGCATACTTATTATTGAAATCGGTCTTATTCCTAACACAATTGATGGAAGTATTAAATTTCTAAGTTTTAGTTCATAATATTCACCTGAATCATTTAATTCATACAAACTTCCAGTCATATTTAAATTAGTAATATCACTTAAAACATATCCAAAAATCCAAGCAAAAACTATTGCACTTAAAAAAGACGGAACACTTATTCCAATTGTACTTACAAATTGTATAAAATTGTCGGATATTGTATCCTTAAACAAGGCACAATAAATACCTAAAATTAATCCAAAAATTGTTGCAAATAATATTGAAGTAATTGCAAGGATTGCTGTATTAGGAAATGTATTGGCAATGATATTTGAAACCTTCTCCCCTCTCCTTTGGTATGACTCCCTAAAATATGGAAATTTTAAAACAAATACGGAACCACCAACTTCCAAAATATTTATGTAAGAGTATTTATTTGAATCAAGGTAATTTATATCAGTATTGTTATTGGAATGTATTGAAATAGGAGATATATCATTCAAATAAAAAAAATATTGATGAATAACAGGCTTATCAAAACCATATCTCGCATTGAGTGCCTTTAACTGTTCATCATCTTCATTTTGACCCATCATCATTCTGCCAGGATCTCCTGGTAAGACTTGAAATAGAAAAAAAATTACGGTGATTACACCAAAAAGAGTAAATAAAATGTTTAAAATTTTCATTTAAAATACTCAAGATGAATTAAAGCAAAAACAGAGTAGTTGATTATGTCATGATAATTTGCATCAATGCCTTCACTAATTAATGTTTTTCCTTCATTATCCTCAATTTGTTTGATTCTAAAAATTTTTTGCAAAATTAGATCAGTCAAAGAGCTTACTCTCATCTCTTTCCAAGCTTCTCCATAATCATGATTTTTTTTTGATAGTAGGTCTTTAACTAAAACCTTTTGTTTATCATACTCATTAAGTGCAGTTTCTAGATCAAAATCAGGTTCATCAGAAATCCCTTTTTCTATTTGAATAAGACACATGATTGAATAATTAATTAAACCTACAAACTCAACTTCTTGCCCCTCTTCAATTTTAGATGTTTTATTGATCTGTATACCTCTTATTCTTTGGGCTTTTATGTAAATCTGGTCAGTTAATGATGGTAATCTTAAAATTCTCCAGGCAGCACCATAATCATGCATCTTAGAAATGAAAATATTTTTACATTTTTCGATTATGTGATCAAAGTGATTTAGTGTATTTGACAACGAAGCTTATTTTTACGTAAATTTCGAAAAAATAATCTAATTATACATTCTGATTTGAAGATTAATATTAAAGGGAACCTGCTTGATTTGACTAAACCTAGAATAATGGGGATTTTAAATTTAACCCCTGATTCGTTTTATGATGGTGGACTATACAACTCAGAAATAAAAATCCATAATCGAGTAGCTAAAATGATTGATGAAGGTGTGGATATCGTAGATGTCGGAGGCTACAGTTCAAGACCTGGTGCGAAAGACATAAGTATTGATGAAGAAATTAAAAGAGTTGTCCCAACTATTAAATTTTTAAAAAAAAAATACCCCGACTTAGTATTATCAATTGATACTTTCAGATCAGAGGTTGCTAAAAGCTGTCTTGATTTAGGTGTAGATATTGTAAATGATATAAGTGCAGGATGTATTGATGAAAAGATTTTTGATGTTGTTTCTGAATACAATTGTCCATACGTAATGATGCATATGAGGGGAAATCCTCAAAATATGCAAAATAAGCCAGAATATAAAAGTTTAATTAAAGAGCTCTTAAGTTTTTTTGCTAAAAGAATTTATTTAGCTCGTGAAAAAGGAATAATTGATATAATTATTGATCCAGGAATTGGATTTGGAAAAACTTTGGATCATAACTATACTATTATGAGAAAAATTGAAAACTTTAAACACTTAGATCTGCCCATTTTGGTTGGAATTTCAAGAAAATCTTTAATAACTAAATACCTAAATATTGATAAAAAGGAATCATTAAATGCAACCACTGCATTAAACATGTATCTTCTTGATAAAAAAATAAACATCTTAAGAGTTCATGACGTTAAAGAGGCCAAAGAGTGTATAATGCTTCACGAAAAAATAAAATCTTCATGATTTTGGTTAATTTTACAATAAGATGGAAATAATTGATTTTATAAAATCTACAATATTACCAATCATTGATGTAATCCTGGTTGCTGTGATGTTGTACTATGCCTACAAACTTGTTAGAGGCACTGCGGCAATAATTGTTTTTAGAGGTTTTGTTATTATTTATATCATATGGTGGATAACTGATGTTTTAAATATGAATATTTTAAGTAGTATCCTTGGCGGATTTATTGGTGTTGGAGTTTTTGCTGTTATTATTGTTTTTCAACAGGAAATAAGGAAATTTTTACTTCTGTTGGGTTCGTCAAGAATTGCAAATAATAAATCTTTGTGGAAAAAGTTTACTCTATTTTTCAAAATCAGTAAGGAACAGGCCAAACTCAACATCAATGAATTTATAATTGCTTGTAATAAACTCAAAAAGACAAAAACAGGTGCTATTTTTGTGTTTGAGAGGAATAATAGTTTAGATTTTATAAAAGATGATGGTGATAAGATAAACTCAGAGGTCTCATCAGCCATTATTGAAAGTATTTTTTACAAGAACGGTCCTCTACACGATGGTGCTGTTATTGTTGTAGGAAATTTAATTGTCTCCTCCAGGGTCACTCTACCTGTCTCAAAAAATAAAAAAATTAATAAATCGTTTGGACTTAGGCATAAAGCAGCTATTGGAATATCTGAGGAGTCTGATGCATTATGTATTGTCATTTCTGAAGAATCAGGCAAAATATCATACATAAAAAATGGGGATTTTTGTAATTACAAAAATGACGATGAATTAAAATCTATGTTGTTAGAGGATCTCAGCGAATAACTGTTTTTTCTCAAATTGAACTTCGTATAATTTCTTGTAATAGCCATTTCTTGTAATCAACTCATTGTGAGAGCCGATCTCCATTATTTTTCCTGCTTTCATTACTACAATTTTATCTGCACTAATTATTGTGGACAGTCTATGGGCAATTATTATAGATGTTTTATCCTGAATTATTTTATTTGTAGCAAACTGTATTAACTCCTCAGTTTTTGAATCAATTGAGGAAGTTGCCTCATCCAAAATCAATATGTTGGGCTTGGATACATAAGCTCTAAGAAATGAAATTATTTGTCTCTGCCCCTCGGAAAGCATGACCCCTCTTTCTTTAACATTGTAATTAAAGCCACCAGGCAGTTTTTTTATAAACTCTAATACTCCAATATTTTTGGCAGCTTTCTCAACTTCTTTTTTAGATATTTTTTTATTAAAAAGAGTTATGTTTTTGAAGATTGAGTCTGCAAACAAGAAAATGTCTTGATTAACTAAGGAGATTGACGAACGCAAGTCAATAAGTTTATAATTTTTTATGTTTTTGTTATTTATTTTTATTTCTCCAATTTCAAGGTCGTATAATCTTAAAATTAATTTAATAATTGTAGACTTACCGGAGCCTGTAGCACCAACAATAGCAACTTTCTCACCTTTTTTAATATTTAGATTAATATTTCTTAACACTTTGTTTTCTTTCACATATGAAAAATCAACATTTTCAAATTTGATATCACCATCTAAATCTTTTATTGATATGCTTCCATTATCATTAATGTATTGATCAGAATCTAAAATTTCAAAAACCCTATTTGCTGCAACCATTCCCATTTGTAGGGTGTTGAACTTATCAGCAATTTGCCTCAATGGCCTGAAAAGCATCTGAGACAATTGAATAAATAGAAATATCGTACCCAGACTGACAAAATTATTTAATTGTATCAAATTAGTTCCAGCATACCAAACAATTAAACCAACACTAATTGAAATTGAAATTTCAGCTATTGGAAAAAAAATAGAGTTATACCAAACAGTTTTTAGCCATGCCTTTTTGTGACGTTCATTAATTTTTTCAAATTTTCTACTTTCAATTATTTGTCGATTAAATATTTGAATTTCTTTTATTCCAGAAAGTCTTTCCTGGACAAAAGAATTTAGATTTGCAACCTCATTTCTAACTTCATTAAAAGCAACTTTCATAGCTCTTTGAAATAACCTTGTCGCTATTGCAACAAAAGGTAAAATCCCAAATATTATTAATGAGAGTTCGATACTCAATAGGAACATAACAACAAGCACTGAAAACATCAGTATTATATCTGCAAAAATCATGAATAATCCTTGACTAAAAATACTTGCAATCGTTTCCATATCGCTGACTGTTCTAGTAACTAATCTGCCAACAGACGATTTATCATAATATGACATTTTAAACTGTATAATGGTTTTAAAAAGTTTTGTTCTCAAATCATATACAACTTTCTGACCAAGAAGATTCGTAAAGTATATGAAAAGAAATTGAAATGTAACCTGAAAGCATAATATCAATATCATTATAACAATTAAATAAAGAAGACCATTATAGTCTTTTGGTGTTATATATTCATCGACTGCAATTTTCAAAAAGTATTGATTTAATATTGAAAAAATTGAAATAATTATTGCAGAAAACGAAACGAAAATAAAATTTAATTTATAAGGTTTGGTAAAACCCAGTAATCTTTTAAAAAGTTTTAGATTAAAGTTTTTTTTCATCTATTTTATTTTATCCCAATCGTAATTAATATCAGTTAAAAACAAGCCATGAGCTGGGGCAGAAAAACCAGCATTCGATCTATTTTTTTCTAATATGATTTTTTCAAAATCTTTTAAAGAAATTCTTTTTCTTCCTATTTCAATTAATGTGCCGACAATTGCCCTTACCATATTTCTTAGGAATCTATTTGCATTTATGGTAAAAATTATTAATCCCTTGTCTTCCTTTAATTCTGTATAATTAATCTTACATAGAAATGTCTTAACATCGGTTTTGGATTTTGAAAAACATTCAAAATCATCAAACTTTAAAAGTATTTTAGCTGCCCTATTCATTAATTTTAAATCCAATTCATATTTACAAAAATAGGACTGATCAATTTTAAAAGGATCTTTATTCTGTGTTATAAAATATTTGTATGTTCTGCTAAGAGCGTCAAACCTAGCATGTGATTTGTCTTTGACAGAAAGAAATTCGATAATTGATATATCTTTGGGCAAATAGAGATTAATTCTTTCAAGAAAATCTTTTTTTCCAATAGGGTTTTTAGTATCAAAGTGTGCGTACATGCAGGTAGCATGTACTCCTGAATCAGTTCTTCCTGCACCAACGATATTTATTTTATCTTTTACAAGATTACTAATGCATTTTTCAATGGTTTCTTGAACAGAAATTTGACCTGGTTGAATCTGCCATCCACAATAATTATTCCCTAAAAAAGAAATACGTATAAAATACCTCAACAATAAATTTTTTTGTAATATAACACAAGTATAGAATAATATTTGATTTGAAAAAAATTTTACTTATTTCGGATACCCACGGTTACATTGACAATACCATATTGAAGTATGTAAAAGAGTCTGACATAACAATTCACGCAGGTGATGTTGGTAATGATAAATTAATTGAAACTATTGGAAATCACACACTTTTTGTCGGTGTGTACGGAAATATTGATGATCATATGGTAAGATCAATTTTAAAAGAAAGTGAAATAATTGAAATCGAGAATCATAAATTTTTAATCACTCATATTGCAGGTAAAAGCCCATCTTATAATCAAAAAACTAAAAAATTGATAAACAACGAAAAGCCAAATATTCTCATATATGGTCACTCGCACTTACTAAGGGTTGAGTTCGACAAAAGAAATAATTTAACTGCCATCAACCCTGGGGCGGCTGGAAAACACGGTTTTCACAAAAAACGAACGATGATTAGATTTAAAATAAGTTCCAGGGGATTAAAGGATATGGAAATAATTGATTTAGGTGATAGGGGAAAATTATCTGATTCGATTCGATGAACTAACCAGATCAACATCTTTCTTTATATATTTTGTGGCTACGTAGGAAAAAATGCAAGTGGTAAAAATTCCAAAAACAATAAATGATGAATATTCAAGATTTGTAAAAAAGGTAATATAACACCCAAATATGAAATATAGAATACTAAATACTCGAATCATTTTAAGTTGCAAATTTTTCTTTTTGTATAAAAAAATTGTATATAAAAAAAAATTTCCAGAGGCCGCTGTCACTGCTAAACAAATATCCATGAGATTGTCTTGGTAGTCATTATAAATTATTAATGCCATTATAAAAAAGTTAACCGCTGATGAGATAAATAAATAAATGGATTGTTTTCTAAACATTCTACATTAAAATTAGCTAATTTCAAGAAAATTAAAAAAAGATTGTATATTTACGGAGTTCTCAAAGACTTCTAGGGAACTAATTACCACAATTCTTATTAAAATATGTTAGAATTAAAAGACTTAACCAAAAAAAAGATTTCAGAAATTATTGATATAGCAAATGAGCTTGGAATAGATTCATCTGGAAAAAAAAATGAAATAATTGAAAAAATTATCGATCATCATCTTGAAAAAACCAATAAAAATGATGATAAGGATAAAAAACAACCATTGAAACCCGAAGAAAAAAGTCACAACAAGGACAATCGAAACAGATACAAAGAACCCGATTTTGAATTCGATGGAATAATTGAATCTGAGGGAGTACTAGATATCATGCAAGAGGGATATGGGTTCTTAAGATCCTCTGATTATAATTATTTAAGTTCTCCAGATGATATTTATGTTTCGCAATCACAGGTAAGGCTTTTTGGACTTAAAACAGGTGATACCGTACTTGGTCAAGTGAGACCACCAAAAGATGGAGAAAAATATTTCCCATTAATAAAAGTGATTAAAATAAACGGTCTTGATCCAAAAGTTGTTAGAGATAGAGTTTCTTTTGAGCATCTAACCCCATTATTTCCAGAAGAAAAATTTAATCTTGCTGATAAATCAAGTAGTATTTCAACGAGAGTTATGGACCTTTTCTCACCTATTGGGAAAGGGCAAAGAGGTATGATTGTCTCACAACCAAAAACTGGAAAAACAATGTTATTAAAAGATGTTGCTAATGCTATTGCGGCTAATCATCCTGAAGTGTATCAAATCATTCTCTTAATTGACGAAAGACCTGAAGAGGTTACAGATATGCAAAGGAATGTTAAGGGTGAGGTTGTTGCTTCAACATTTGATGAACCTGCAGACAGACATGTAAGGGTTGCAAATATCGTTTTATCAAAAGCTAAAAGATTAGTTGAATGTGGTCATGATGTTGTTATTTTATTGGATTCGATTACAAGGTTAGCAAGGGCTTACAATACAGTGCAACCTGCATCTGGAAAAATTTTAAGTGGTGGTGTTGATGCAAATGCACTTCACAAGCCAAAAAGGTTTTTTGGTGCTGCTAGAAATATTGAAGGTGGGGGTTCATTATCCATTATTGCCACAGCACTTACAGAAACTGGTTCTAAAATGGATGAAGTAATATTCGAAGAATTTAAAGGGACTGGAAACATGGAACTTCAACTTGACAGAAGGATTTCAAATAGGAGAATATTTCCAGCAATTGATCTTGTTTCGTCCAGTACAAGAAGAGATGATTTATTACTGGATGAAAATACAATTCAAAGGATGTGGATCATGAGAAAGTATCTTGCTGACATGAATCCAGTCGAAGCAATGGAATTTATTAGTGATAAAATAAAAAAGACATTGAATAACGAGGAGTTTCTGATTTCAATGAATTCGTAGCTACAAGCTATTCACGTGCTTTGATATTTTCGATTTAAGATTTGCTGATTTATTTTTGTGGACTATATTATTCTTTGCAAGCTTATCAATCATTGACAAAACACTAGGAAGCATTTTTTTTGCATCTTTTTTTGAAGATTCTTTCAGCTTTTTTATAGCGTTTCGAGCAGTTTTGTGCTGTAATTTATTTCTAAGTCTAGCTGTCTCAGTTTGTCTTATTCTTTTTATTGCAGATTTATGATTTGCCATATTTTAATTTAAGTAGCCCGTAGGGGAATCGAACCCCTCTTACCAGGATGAAAACCTGGCGTCCTAGCCGATAGACGAACGGGCCAAAATTTATCGTGCAAATTTATATAAAGATGCTAAACATGCAAAATTTATGCATTAAATTAATACGCTTTAGCAAAATAAACCAATTGCTTAGATTTTTTGCCAGAAACAATACAAATGCCTTCCTCGCTGAATGAGTCATCAATGCATCTTATAGTAGCTTTGGTTTCTTTCTTTATCTTTTGTTCACTATCATCAGTACCATCCCAGTGAGCCAAAACAAACCCTCCATGCTCAATCATAGATTTAAACTCGTCATAATTATTTGCAATTTTTGTATTATTACTTAAAAAGGATTTTGATTTTTTAAGAAGATTTTCTTGAATTTCAGACAATAATTTTTCTATTCTCTTTGAGGCTTCACTGATTGGAATTATTAATTTTTTCATTTCATCTCTTCTAAATAGTTCAATGGTTTTATTATCAATGTCTCTAAGCCCCACACACAGTCTAATAGGAACACCTTTTAATTCATATTCATTGAATTTTTTTCCAGGTGAAACATTATCTCTTTCATCAATTTTATAATCAATTCCCAATTTATCTAATTGCTGTTTTAGATTCTCCAAATACTTATTTATTGATGCTAAATCATCAGGGCCTTTAAAAACTGGAACAATGATTATTTGGTACGGTGACAACTTTGGTGGAAGAACAAGACCTTGGTCATCTCCATGAGACATAATCAATGCTCCCATTAATCTTGTAGAAACACCCCAAGATGTAGCCCAGACATAATCTAAACTACCGTCGTCATTTGAAAATTTAACATCAAATGCTTTTGCAAAATTTTGTCCTAAGAAATGTGATGTTCCAGCTTGCAAAGCTTTACCGTCTTGCATCAATGCTTCGATACAATATGTTTCTTCAGCACCTGCAAATTTTTCCGATTCGGATTTAGTTCCGGCTATTACAGAAATTGACATAAAATCCTCAACAAAAGATTTGTACAAATTATTTATTAGCTTGGTTTCTTGAATAGCTTCCTTCT